>Ga0307517_10002109_pt1 | contig 32372 bp, 22 predicted proteins | sample 23_EM_MG_FD_194515 | JGI IMG/M metagenome (GOLD analysis project Ga0307517, IMG submission 194515) | Populus trichocarpa ectomycorrhiza microbial communities from riparian zone in the Pacific Northwest, United States - 23_EM | ecosystem: Host-associated > Plants > Roots > Unclassified | place... | reverse complement strand
AGGCTTTCGTAGGCCGATCGAATTCGGCCTATATGGGCCTAGGCTGTCTTCCGGAGCGGCCTGCCTTAGCCCGGCCTACGGCCTATAGGCCGGCCTACCATCGGCCTGGCCCGTTGGGAACACTGTGAACATCCCCCAACCGTGTTGCTGTCAGGGCGGGTCGGTTAATCGTTCGATGGCCGGTAATCGATATGGATAGTGGGCCTAGGCCCGAGGACGTGGAAGTGACGGTAAAACTCCGAAGCCATGAGATTAGTAGACTATCAGTATTTAAGTAGGGAATTGTGCTGGTTGTGTTTGTTTGGATACCAACTGCATTGAACGTTTCATGATGCCTTGTTTGAGTATCCGAAGCAACAGACCCGCAAATACAGGAGGGGTAAGCTTAGGTGGATACTTCTGCAATTAGCAATCCCGGCTCCGGAACTGCCCCCGAAAATACGCCGTATGATACCTATGAACGAAAAGCTTGCCTGAGCCCTCAACCACGGTGCGCATGAATGCCTAGTAATGGACTCTAGTGATGGATTCAGGGGTAGACAGTAAGGGTGACAGAAACGAAGCTAAGATATATATAGAAATGCATGAGTAAATAAGTTCTCCTGAGCAATCACCTCCCAGTAGCATTCGAGCAAAATAATCGAGTGACACACCATGAGTACAGGATTCCAAGGCAGATAGTGGGGAGGGATTGTAAGAGGACTGAGGAAACAAAAGAAGGTCTGTACGAGACACCTTTATACAAGCTCGCGGCACGAGAAGCCGTGGACACGCCTTCAATATCATAAATTTATCCTATTAGGTGTGCCCATCTACATGAGTGGGGCCTAAAAGAACAATGAGTGGATGCAAGCAAACACGACCCGCATACTGGAGATTACGTAATGTGTCCCCGGGTAAGAATGAAAAAAATCGGAAAAAAAGATTAGCAAGGTCCTGAGGGATAGTAGATACTGTAGTTATTACCAGCACAAATGGAAAATAGCGACTTCTGGTAGACCCGAACAACACGCTGCCTCACCAATAACAAGATACCCTCAAGTCAATAATCAAAAATTGGCCCTTGCACAAATTGGCCTTGTAGGGATTGCTTAAAGCTGCCAGAAGCCCTTCGGAATCCCTAAAATCTGCGTTTTAGAGAAACAGGAGCACTAATGCAAATGGTTTGGGTTTTTTGCTAATTTCTGCAACTCTGTCTTTATTTCCACAAAGCTTATCTGTTGATGGGCATAAATCTTTGTTTTGCTATTATAAGTGTCCTTATCTCTCCACCCCTATCCGAGCGGATCCACCCAGCGTCCCTAGTTGGTTAGAATGCGGAACAGCAATTACGCTTCTTAAGCCTTGCCAGATCTGCTCACGTGCGCAGCTCTTATTATTTGTCATTTTGCAGAATGGGGTGATCTTCACATCCTCTCACTCGGAAATATTCAGCTGGGATTTCACCTGGTGTTCCCCCATACTCTGGGCATCACTTATCCCGGGGCTGTTGTGCGATGGTCTTTCTAAGGTAGCTGACCTGATAGTGAAGTAACGAAGATTAAGAGAAGGGCGCCGGCTTTTATGTCTGTAGGGGTCTAGAGGCGACGCAAGTAGAGGGCGGGAGGTCCCAAAGAACTCATTGCGTTCTAGAAGGCTAGAAATTGCACGAGGAGGGCAAGTACTGGCAATTTATGGTAGCTAGTGTTCTCACACAGGTATCGTTGTAGATAGTTTTTGATAACTTGAACCTCCCCAAGAATCCTTGTACTATCGTACACCACGTTTCTCCATCTAAAAACACTATATGCAGTCTAACTATCGTCCGGTGGGGATGGAATGAAGAAAAAGAAGACAAGAGACTATACAAGAAAGAGAAGACATGCGGACCAGAATTTACAGGTATAAAAAGGTAAATATTACAAGGTGAAATCTACAAGCTATATACTCGACCTTCCCATAACAATAAGACCCCCCCCCCTCCTCCCAACGAGCCAATCTCTATGGAACTTTGTAAACGGAAGCTCATGAATCCTCACCCAAACAGAGAAAGAACTATGGCGAAAAAGCCATAGGAGGGCATAGCGTTGATGTGCATCCAACCGGGGGGATTTCGCGGATCGACGGGGGTGATGTCTAAGGCACTCACCATGAGTAACATGGTCCGAAAGAGAAGGGGAGGGGGCTTGGACGAGGCGGTGCTTCTTAGGCCATAGATCATACTGGGTGTTACCGCTTCGCGAGACTGTAGCAGGGTTACCACTCTCTCATGTCCATTCCAATCGGCGAACCAGAGCAGTGTTCAGCCATCTGATCTGGCTTGTCGGGATTGACTTCTTCCCGCCCGAGCAGTATTTCCACTACTCTCGCATCTCCATTCCGAGCGGCATCCGAGGGCGATGTTTAGCCCCATCTATCTGGTTTGTCAGGGCTGACCTTTTCTCACTCGAGTAGTATTTCCACTGCTCTCTCAAGTCCGTTCTCAGCTGCAAAAGAGAGTGGTGTTCGGCCGTCATCATCTGGCTTGTCCGGGTTTAATTCTTGCCCCCCGAGTTTCTTAAACGAGGGTAGTAGAAGAGTGTTCCAGAAAATTGTAACCGTGATACCGGTAGTAATGAAAATCCAATTGAGCTCGCCAAGTGGTCTTCTACGCTCCTGAAGAAGCCCAAGAGTCTTCATCACAGGTAACGGCAGGGTAACTGAGCACAGGGGATTGAGCCCCTGTATGATATCATACTTAAATGAGGTCTTTCCCCTTCTACCCACAAACCACCCTCTCCACAAACAACCCACACACCCTCTCCACCACACACCCTCTCCACCACACACCCTCTCCACCACACACCCTCTCCACCACACACCAAATATCCCAAACACCATGCTCCGCGAAATATGTTTGTTGCACAAATCCTATTGTCTAGCAATTACCCCTTTTACTAACCGCTCGTCATAATATTTTTAGTCTCTAATCCCGGTGGTAAGGAAGCACCAGTGTTCCCGACCGTCCAGTCCATCCGTCTTCGGGTGAGGACGGGGCGGACTACGGCTCATGGTCCGTCTTTTTTGGGATGCTGGGACGGACTACGCCCGGGAAGGTTAGAACTTGACGGACTGCCGTCCCAGCGTTTGGACCTCCTGTACTGGCCAAGCTGAAATCATACACCTCCAAACGAGTTCTTTTCACATCACGAGGCATCACTCTTGCAGTCCCCGGCAGTCCCCCACCGTCTCCGGCTATCCCCTGCTCTGAACTACAATGTCTCACCCTGTAGGGCCCGCCGTCCTACCCAAAGACGGCCGTCCTTGCCCTTAGGCCACCCCGGACGGACTATAGATAGCCGTCCCGTCCCGTTTGGGGCTCTCGGCAGTCCCCCCCGGATGGTTGGGAACACTGGGAAGCACTCGCCATCACTCTGTCAAGTGGTGCCGCCTGTTGGGTGGCGGTTGCCACCACGAAACGAATCTGCCGTGGGGACGAGAAAACGCTGAAAGGAAATTCAGCATCTCATTTCCAAGGAAGTCCTCGCCGAGTCTCTGAGCAGGGGGGGGGGGCAGTGTCAAGCAAGTGATACTTGCACCTCGACCGCGGTACGAAATCTTGACAGCATGTTGATCTTGGGACTCACTATGTTCACGGTGACTAGAGGCATTTGTTCGGTGAAGGAATAGTAGTTCTGGACCCCATGGTTGTGGGGTCGCTGCTTGCTCTCTTTTTTTCGTTCTTTTCTATCGTTTGTTCTGGGGAGGTTGCATTCGGCACAGGGGGGGGCTATGGTAAAGGTCTGCCATTGGGATATGTTGCTGTGGCTGCCACATCTTAATATCGGTTCTCGAATATGATACTTATGATTTGATTATGTTGAGAATTTTGTTTATCAAAAGTTGTGATAACTTGCACCAGCATGAACAGCAAGCCTTTGCGCCCAAATCCCGGAAATAATACCCAACCGGCGAATTGGAATTGTAGGATCAGCAAGAGGGTAAGGGCAAGAGCGTAATTACCGGTAGGTTTCTGGAGCACAACGGCGAAAACCCAGTTGTCGGTGAAAAGTGCAGCCCGTACCACCAGTTACAGGCAAGTACTGTGCTCGGGCATTCCGCCCGTCATTTTGTATAGGCGTATTGATGACAATGATGAGTACAAATAATTGTTTGATACCGTACTCACCCCGCAGTCTGTCACCCACTATCGGTTAGCACTCTTGACAGCTCCGCCCCCTGAACGACCCATCACTTATGGGGAAGAAAACGGATTCTATGCAATCCCGCATAATCTGGTGAAACTCGTTTTCACGCTAAGAGGTTGAAAAGAAGGTTTGGTGAAATACACGAGCTTTGTTGAGTAGAGAGTAGCCTTTAGGGGTAGGATTTTCACAAATATTTACGCTCCATGTCTTTTTCATAGCATTTGTCCTCGATTTCGGGGACACGGCTGACCAGGAAGGGTTACTTTGTGAGAAATCCTGACTCACACCTTATTCTGATCTCTTATCGAGTTTCATCAGATTATGTGATACTTGCGGCTCCAAATCCTCCAAATCAGCCCTCCCGGCCGGCGAAAACCCATTAGACATCGCACAGGAGCACAGCCCAGACATGGGAGCCGCCGGCTGTCGGTCTACCGCTTGCTCAATATGTCATGCCATTGTTGTTGACGATACTATGTACGAGCGCATACCCGAGCTGGAGGATAACGGGAATGATATGCCGGATTTGGCTATTTGACTTACGGAGACGTACTCGTACATTACTTTTCCCCCCGGGGAGAATTTCAAGTGAGATGTGGCTAACAGGAAAGGGTGTGTGAAACAGGTCATGGTTGGGTATTAGGTTAAAATAGGTAAGGAGATTGATGGATTGGTTGTCAAGCTATCGTCTATGACAAGAAATTTGCAATCGAGTGATCTTTGGAAGGGGAGAACAAAACCCCAGCGTAAAGCACAGCTAAAGAAGATGAAACAACCGAAGTTGCCAAAACCAAAGGCGAAACAAAGGCCGCCCGGATTACTGGCGGGGTGCTGGATACTGGGGGCGAAAACGCGTAGAGGGCTGGCGAGTTGGGTAGACAGATGCTGGGGCGAAAACACAGCAAAATGGTGAGCCATTGGGACCAAGTAATTCGTCCTGACATAGCATGGCACGTTGTAGATCGTCGTGGTGTCGAAATAAGTGTAGAGCCGGAGTGTTTGCATATTATAAAAAGATGACTCTTTTGCCCTCTGGGCCCACCGAATAGAAGTCCCCTCCAAGAAAGCACTCTCCTCTCTATCTCGGAGTTTTGTCTTGAAAAGCTTTCCCTGATCAAAATTTCCCCGCCTATCGTCATGGCCCCCGCTCAGCGTTTGCAGGGGGCAGACCAGACTTCATAGATCCCTAGTAGCACCGGCAGGCTTTCGGAATATGTTATCAGATTAGTAAATATAATTTCAGGTTTGTAAATATGGATTGGAAAAGCAATGCATCGAGTGTTTTGTATGTGCTGTGGTTGGAAGAAACCCTTCCGCAGTGGTCACCCCCCACCCGACTAGTACTTCGCGGGGATCTATGATCTTGACCGTTTGCTATTATCACTTCTCAGTTGACACTATTGCGTGTTGCTACAATAGGGGTCGTTTGGTAACTAGACTGATGTCAAAACACACCAAAAACCGCAGGTTTTCGAGCTATCATTGCCCAACCACAATAGCTGGAAACAACTTGGAGGAAAGAATTCGAAAAATAGTTTGCTATCATGCTAAGCAAACTTAGGTAATATATTTGCTGTGGCATCTGAGAGTACAGTGGCATTTGAGGGGATTCTGCTCAAAATGAGGGGCATATGATACCTTTACCTTACTAATAAATAAATCTTAAATCTACCTCATAACCCGAATCCACGGTCCTAGTGATCAGTTCACCCGCTATTGCATCGAAACCAATTTTCATAGTCACGAAGAGAGGAGGAAAAGGATGGAAGAATGAGAAAGCAAGGATATTTAATTCGAGAGTCAAGCTAAGAGGTGAGGAAAACAAATCAACTTTCTCCTAGCCCGAACCGAACTGGAAAGACACAAACCAGCCTAGCTAGACCACCGATATCTCACTCCCACAAGCCCCGTCACTCCTGACGATCCCCAGACTCGAGCATTTTATGTCCCGGGATCCGGGTTTTCGCAGTCCTCGCGATGCAACACCCCACCAGCACACTATCTGAGGCCCAGGGCATAAATAAGGTTATCCCAAGCGTGGTGTTGACGCCTAATCCAAAAAAGTGAGGCTGTAAAGTAGAATTTCTTGGCAATAAAATTATAACTCGGTGGGGGGGATTTTTTCCCATCGCGATCCTCTTATCGACCAGCCAGCTCAGTGAGATGCTTATCCGGACTACATTAGCCCAGCAGATCCCGAGTGAGCCGCGGTGACTTTTGCGCACTCTTCCAGTTGGCCATGCACCCTAAAAGGTCTGAGAACTATTAACACTAGAGCGATTTGCGATGTGTGGGTGTGCGCTGTTGCCTATTACGCGTACTGTGCATGATTCATCGCACCTGTTAGTGCTGGGTTTTCGGCTTGGGCGAACATTCTCCAACTGAGTTACGCTCTGCTGTCAGGGCTGTCGGTTGAATCATTCGATGGCTAGTAATCGACACACACTAGATAGTGGGACGTGGACGTGACGGCAAAACTAGCAAGCTATGAGATTAGTAGGCTATTAATTTTTATGTAGAAAATTGTCCTGGTTGTGTTTGTTTGGGTACCAACTGCTTTGAACGTTTCATGAAACTTTGTTTGGGTATCCTGAGTGACGGACCTGCAAATACAAGAGGGGTAAGCTTAGATACTTCTGCAATAGGCAATACCGGTTCCAAGCCTACCCCCGAAATATACCCCACCCATCACCGAAAGCTTGTCCGGGGCCTCGACCACGACTGGCATTAATGCCTAGCAATGGAGCCTAGCAATGGATTCAGAGGCAAACAGTGTGCGATTTTTTCGCTAAATCCCTAAAAAGGTGACGGAAATGAAGCTAAGAGATATACTAAAGTGAATCAATAAAAAACAAGTTCTCTTGAGCAATCACAGGGTAGATCTTGAGAAATCACAGGGTAGACTTACACCTCCGGTTGGCATTCCAGCGGAGCGAGTGACACATCACGAGTACGTGATGACAAGGTAGATATTAGGGAGGGTTTGGTTATATTCCAGAGGATAGCAGGAGTACAGAGGAAACAAAAGATACCTTTATATAAGCTCGCAGCACAAGAAGCCGTAGACAGGCCTTCAATATCATAAATTCATCCTAGGTGTACCGATCTACATGAGTAGGCCCTAAAAGAACAATGCGTGGATGCAAGCAAGCGCGACACGCATACTGCATATTGCATAATGTGTACCCGGGTAAGGATGAAGAAATCGGGAAAAAAAGATTAGCAAGATCCCGAGGGGTAGTGAGTGGATAGTTGGATAGAGGATAGTGACTTCTGGTAGACACGAACGACTTGGAGTGGATATTATGCCAAATGCATTACCTCACCAATAAAAAGATATCTCAAGCCGACAATCAAAAATTGGCCCCAGCACAAATTGACCTGGTAGGGGATTACTTAAAGCCCCCGGAAGCCCTTCAGAATCCCTAGAAATCGTTTTAGAGGAACATGATCATTAATGCAATTGGTTTGGGTTTTTATAATTTCTGCAGGCTCATTCCACAGAGTTCACCCTTGACCGGCAAAAATCCTTGTTTTGCTACCATAAGTGTTATAATCCCTGCACCTCTACCCGAGTAGAGCCAGCAAGCGTCCCGAGTTAGTTAAAATACAGAACAGCCGTTAAGCTTCTTAGGCCTTATCAGATCTGCTCACGTGCAGAGCTCTTTTTATTTGTCATTGTGCAGAATGCTGTGATCTTCACATCAGCTCACTCGGAAATATTCACCAGGTGTTCCCCCATACTCTGCGCATCGCTTTAGCTATCCCGGGGCTGTTGTGCGATGGCCTTCCTAAGTGGCTGACTGGATAGTGAAGGAACAAGGATAAAAGGAAGGGCTCCGGTTTTCATATTTGTAGGGGTTTAGAGGCTGGGTAAGCAGAGACAGCCGGAGGTCCCGAAGGGTCCATTGCATTCCAGAAGACTATAAATGCTGAGCAAATACTAACAATTTATGGTAACTAATGTTCTCACACAGGTGTGGTCGTATATAGTTATTGATAACTTGAACCTCCTTAAGAATCCTTGCACTATCGCACACCACATTTCTCTATCTAAAAACACCCTATGCAGTCTAGCTATTGCCCGGTGGGGAGGAAATGAAGTAAAATAAGACAGGAAACTATACAAGAAAGAGAAGACATGCGGGTGAGAATTCTCAGATATATAAAAAGTTAAACATTACAAGGTGAAATCTGCAGGCTATAGACTCGACCCTCCCATAACAATAGAAATTCCCCCACGAGTTAATCTCTATGGGACTTTGTAAAAGGAAGCTCATGAATTCTCACCCAAAGAGGAAAAAAGAGCTGCCAAAAAGGTGCAGGAGAGCATAACATGTATGTGTACCCCACTTGGGGGGATTTCGCGGATCGACGGGGGTGATGTCCAAGGCGCTCACCATGAGTAACATGCTCCGAAAGGGAAGGGACGAGCATTTGGACGAGGAGGTGCTTCCTATGCTTTAAATCGTACCTGGGGTTACCGATTTGCGAGACGGTAACAGGGCTACCACTCTCTCATGTCCTCTCTGAACGGCATACCAGAGCGGTGTTTGGCCGTCATTATCTGCTTTGTCTAGATTGATTTCTTCTCGCTCGAGTAGTATTTTCACCACCCCCTCATGTCCATCTTGAGCGGCGAGCAAGAGCGGTGTTCGACCGTCATTATCTAGCTTGTCGGGGTTGACCCCTTCCTGCCCGAGTAGTATTTTCACCACCTCCTCGTGTCCATCCCGAGCGGCAAACGAGAGCGGTGTTTGGCCGTCATTATCTGGCTTGTCGGGGTTGACCTCTTCCTGCCCGAGTAGTATTTCCACCACTTCTTGATGTCCATTGTTAGCGGCAAACGAGAGCGGTGTTCGGCCTTCATTATCCGGTTTGTCAGGATTGACCTCTTCCCGCCCGAGTAGTATTTTCACCATTCCCTCATGTCCGTGCTGAGCGGCAAACGAGAGCGGTGTTCGGCCTTCAGTATTTGGCTTGTCGGGATTGACCTCCTGCTGCCCGAGTAGTGTTTCCACTACTCTCTCATGCCCATTGTTAGCGGCATACGAGAGCGGTGTTCGGCCGTAATTATCTGGCTTGTCGGGGTTGACCTCTTCCCGCCTAAGTAGTATTTTCACTACTCCCTCATGTCCGTTCCGAGCGGCAAACGAGAGCGGTGTTCGGCCTTCATCATCTGGCTTGACGGGGTTTACCTCTTCCTGCCCGAGTAGTATCTTCACCACTCCCTCATGCCCATTCCGAGCAGCATCCGAGAGCGCTGTTTGGCCCCATATACCGGGCTTGTCGGGACTGACCTCTTCTCGCTCGAGTAGTATTTCCACTACTTTCTCATGCCCGTGCTGAGCGGCAAACGAGAGCGGTGTTTGGCCCCATATATCTGGCTTGTCGGGGCTGACCTCTTCTCGCTCGAGTAGTATTTCCACTATTTTCTCATGCCCGTGCTGAGCGGCAAACGAGAGCGGTGTCCGACCGCGACCATCTGGTTTGCCAGGGTCGGCATTTTCCTGCCCGAGCAGTACTCTCACCGCTGCCTCATGTCCATTACGAGCAGCCCATGCAAGCGGTCCACCACCCAGAAAATCTTTTTCGTTGATATCATAACATCCCATCTCTATTAAACCAGATACAACCTCAACAATTCCGAAGAACGATGCGCAGTGTAGTCCACTGAACGAGGGAGTATGGAAACGCCAAAGAGGGAAATCTTTTACTTGTGCTAAAAGTAATTTTGTCGATATCTGGCCATAAGGCCCCTTTAGTAAATCCAGTGCGAGTGATTTCGCGGAGTCCGAGAGATCCCTTTTCGCATGAACCCCCCAGTATACCGAGCAATATTCTAGAAAGGGTGCGTTCTGAATGTCAGAAGAAGGAGTAGTCCAAAGGGCTTGAACCTGTTTGGAATTTAGATAGGTCAAACAGATTTCGGCCATCGCTGAGTGAGACCCACTGAATATATCAGGATGAGTGGAAAGATACTCCTGAAGAGTAAAGTGGATCAATCGCACAGTTGATGCCTCCTTATCTACAGTAATAAGACCTTGACAGCGGCTCACCAATGTCGACATCGAAGGGATATTGCTGGCATCGAAAACTGTGGAGCCTAGTTGGACTGCTAGAGCGTTGCAGAGCTCATCCGCTCGCAGTGGCCGTTCCGCATGACTGATCCACATCAAGGCTGCCATCCCAAGTCTCGATCTGTCCCCATCCTGCGCCTTTATCCGCTCGATCGTTGCACCATAGACGTCTCCCAACTCCAATCCACCAGTCATTTTGCTTAGCTTTTCTCGTCTTCGGAAGATTGTCGATTCGTGTAATATTGCATCTATATTTAATGAAACTAGTAGAAACCTAGATGCATATCTATTAGCGGATTGCGTGTGGCGGGATTCCTAGTGCTATTGCCCATACGTACATTTCCGACATATTTTCGGGAATCTTCTCTAGAATGTCTGCCTCCAGACTCTCATCCATGGCGTCTGGAGTTTCATCCTCGTCTAGTCTAAGACGAAGGTATTCGATGATATCATCTTTTCTAGGGCTCACAGACACACTTATCACTCTCCCCGCAAGACGCTTTCTGATCTCAGCCCGAACATGGGGCCTTCCAATGATGAATATTCGTGTGCGTGGGGATTTTTCAAGGATTTGTTTTAGCGAATTAAGGAGCTTGACTCGATGTGTCGTTGCACACTCGTCCAAAGCGTCTATGCATACAAATGTGGGGAGCGAGGAAGTGATGATCTGTAGCATCTTCACTATATCCGGTAGTCGCGGTTCTCGTCCACCAATGACATTTTTCTGCTCTTGAAAGGCCCGTGATATTTCCTCTGGAACCTTCTCCATTCCGCCGATGGCCTGCCTCAGCAAGGAGCCCAGAACACTGACCACTGACTGCTCCTTTCGCGCTGCAAAATCCAAGTAGAAGCACGTAACGGCTGCGTTTTGTCCTCTAGCCTGGTCGCCCAACCTGTCCACTACCAGCGAACTGAAATCGTGGCCAACCTGTCAGCACCTGCTCTCTTTCTTCCTTCTCGAGAACGATTCTCATTACCTGATAAATGTTTTGCCGACCCCCGGGCCTCCATAGCAAAACAAGACTGCCTTATCACCTTCACCTTCCTCACTCCGTTCATACCAGGTTCTAAATTCTTCAGTCTGCAAAAGCCATTCTCCCACATTGTCGATACGGCGCCCTTGGATGTCCCGATGGCGTAGCCTAGGCTCCAGGGGCGATAACCAGGTCAGGAGTTGAGACCGATCGTCGGCAACAACATAGTTATTCTGTACGTTAAAGGAGTTCGTATTATGGGAGAGGCTATTATCGATCTTATACTGAGACATATTCTGCTCTTTGTTGCTTGCACATCTATAGACGGGGAGTTGTTGGGTACGGTCGGTTGGTGAATTCTTGGGAGCTAGGGGAAAGTAGGACCTTGGTAAGGAAAAGCGGGGGCCTTCTGGCGCTACAGCCTTGTGGATGCCACTTCATGAATCATCGAAGAAAAGTGTCGCACCACACAAAAGATCATCTACGAAAACTCCCCAAGCGCTGGAGGTAGAGAAATACCAACTAGGTCTATACATTATGACTCTCTAGGTAGCCGGCACGGGGAAAAAAATCATTAGCGGAATCCACAACCGTCGCCGCCGGTGGTAATATCGCGAGTTTCGACTTCAGATATTGAAGGCTTTCCCACTCCATTGATAGAACCACTCACACTATGTACACAGCAACAACAACCACGAATAAAGTTCACCGTTTCTCTTATCAAAAGCCCGGTTTCCTGGTAGATCATACGCGCCTTGCATAATGAGAGCTGTGATCATTTACTTACTTAAGAAATTGTGATAGGCTCTACAAAGAACCCCCAATTATTCCCACCCGATATCGTACCCTGCGGAACTTGCCCCTCACCGATATCTCTTCCAGGTCTAGTGGGATCAATAGGGGAGGAGGTTTCTAGCCACTTAGGCCGCCATAGCGAACCCCCATGATCTTGTATAAACAGAGTGGCTAACATGCCGCCAGACTTGAGGCAGTGCAGCGAAGTTTCATCTGACGTGTCCAAATATTAGAATGCTCTTGCTCACAATGAAGTGTTCTATAATGGCACCTTGGGGATCCTGTTTTCTAAATGTTGGGTTGGAACAACCCATTGCCAATTGGGCAAAGCTCGGGGGAATTGAATGGGGGTCTTCGGAGAAAGGTTAGTCCGGTTGCTCTGAGGTCATAGCGCTCGATGCACGGACCGGAGAGCCACCTGCCTAGGTAGAGCCACCAACTGAACCTCGATGCTCGCTACAACTCGCATTCTCTTCTCCAAGCTCGCTACAGCTCGCCTTTTTTGTTACCCACCCACCACCCCTAACTCTCTCATGGCGCCCTCATTGTCATCTCGGGATCTATCGGTGCCAACGATCTCAAGCGACAAGGGCAGCGGCACCATCCCCAACGCCTCCGACAGTGGACACATCGAAGAACGTTGATCGATAGAATAGGTCGCTTGGATGGATTTGGTTTTCTTATATTTCTGTACTCGTCAGATTCTCATTCTCTCATATTTGTCACTATCTCAACGTATTTATTTGGCTTTGAAAAATTGGTTACTACCGATACAGCCAAATTCAGCACAGTGCACCATCGTATAGCGCCACGGTATAGCACACCACTGTTTCCTTAATTCTCATACCCAACATGTTCCCGTGGCAGTGTTATGGCCGGTGAAAATGTACCATCCCCAGCAATCTTTGGTTGTATTTTTACAAGCAACAACATTGCTACAGATACATGTTGGGGTATGAGAATTAAGCGAACAGTAGTGTAGGTCACACCGCTATCATTACCTACCTCTAGAGAAGGTGGGTCTGTCGAGACTAAAAATCCTATCGCAAGTAATGTTTACCAATGAACAGGCCGAGCCGGAAGCCCCAATAATTTCTTGGGTACTATCATCTTGGATGGAGTCCAGCGTGGACCTGGCCCGAACACGGTATGCAAACACGCCCATAAAATATCACCCGGTGAGAACAAGCAATTGGGGTCGTTCGGTAGTTAGACGGGTCAAGACAAACCAAAAATTGCAGGCCCCCGAGCTATCATTACCCAACCACCATAGCTGGAAACAACTTGGAAAGAATCAAAAAAAAAATTCCTATCATACCAAGAAAACTTAGATAATATATTTGCTATGGCATCTGAGAGTATAGAGGTATTTGGGGGGGGTGGAGCCTAAGGAAAGCACGAAAGAATGAATGAACAAAAGTGCGATCGCAATAGGCTTTAGGAGGAAAGGGGGAAGATGGAGGAATGGTGCTCTAGTTCGCTCTACCCTCTCTAGCTAGGGACAGGCTGCAGGCTAGGAGATATGTCTCTCCGAGTCTAGCTATAATAATAACAACAGAACACTCCCGAAACTCAATCAACTCTAAAGAAACACATGCGGCTAACAGAACCTAATCTCCAGCAATCTACAGTAGGACCATCCTGATATCCCATGACCCTCCGTGATCTCTAAAGTCTCTGCCCCAGCAATGCGAAAACTCCCGTATTCCTAGTGGCATAGGGTATGAAAGAAACCATGAAACAAATACCCTATACATACCAGCATAGGGTGTGAAAACCACAACCCACTGCTGGGTGCCAAACCGCCGGAAACCACAAACCCACATGCCCTATACCCTTCTATCTCCTCACGATATATACCCGCATATCCGCATCTCCACTCAACTGCACAACCCCATGCCCTATCCCTAAGTCCGTCAGGTGATCCGCCCAAGACCTCTGGTTAAGAAAACGACGGAATCTCGAATAGAACTTTCCTTAATTAGAAATATTTTTAGAGCCTTTGGAGAGTATCCTTCCCTAACTGGAAATAGACTCTTGGCGTTACCATCTGAGACATAAGCCACCGATTTCTTGGGCGCATCGACGGACTCAGGGATAGGCTATGACAGGGATTTTGCTCAAAATGGGGGGCATATGATACCGTACCTTTACCGCACTAATAAATAAATCTTAAATCTACCTCACAACCCGAATCCACGATCTTAGTGATCAGTTCGTCCACTCTCGCATTGAAACCCATATTCATGGTCACGAAGAGAGGAAGAAAAGGATGGAAGAATGAACGAGTCAAGCCAAAAGGTGAGGGAAACAAACTAACTTTCTCCCAAACCGAGCCGAACTGAAAAGACAAACCAGCCTAGCTAGACCACTGATATCCCACCCCCACAAGCCCCGTCACTCCTGACGATCCCCAGACTCGAACATCTTATGTCCTGGGACCCTGGTCCTCATAGTCCTCGCCATTCAACGCCCCACCAGCACACTCTCTAAGACCCAGCACATAAATAAGGTCATCCCAAGCGTGGTGTTGGCGTCTAATCCAAAAAGTGAGGCTGTAAAGTAGCATTTCATGGCGATAAAATTATCACTCGGTGAAGGGGATCTCCTCCCACCGCGATCCGCGAGATGCTTATCAGGACTGCATTAGCTCAGCAGATCCCGAGTGAGAGGTGGTGGCTTTCCCCACTCCTCCCGTTGGCGATGCGCACTGAAAGGTCTGAGAGCACCCGAGCGCTTTGCGATGTGCAGATACGCTGTTGCCTTACTACCGGTACGCGTACTGTGCGGGATTAGTCGCACCTGTTAGTGCTGCGTTTTCGGCTCGGGCGAACATCCCCCAACCGAGTTGGTGTCAGGGCGGGTCGGTTAAATCGCTCGATGGCCAGTAATCAATATATATTGTTGGCCTTGGCCCGGGGACATGGAAGTGGCGCAATTAGCAAGCCATGAGACCAGTAGGCCATTAGTTTTTATGTAGGGAATTGCCCTGGTTGTGTTTGTTTGGGCACCAGATGCATTGAACTTTGCCTGAAACCTTTTTTGGGTATCCGAAGTCACGGGCCCGCAAATACAAGAGGGGTAAGCTTAGGTGAATACTTCGGCAATCGGCAATACCGGCTCCGGCCTTAGCCCCGAAATACACCCTGCCCATCAACGAAAAGCTTGTCCGAAGCCTCCCATGATAGAGATTAATGTCTAGCAATGGATTCAGAGGCGAACGCTGGGGGATTTTTTCAAAAAAAAATCCCTAAAAAGGCTACAGATATGAAGCTAAGATGTATTTAGAAATACATGAATAAATAAGTTCTCTTAGGCAATCATAGGGTGGATTTACACCTGCCACTGGCATTTGAGCGAATCGAGTGATACACCATGAGTACATGGTGCCAAGGTAGACAGTGAGGAGGGTTTAATTATATCCTGGACGATAGTGGGGGAACAGAGGAAACAAAAGGTCTGTACGAGATACCTTTATATAAGCTCGCGGGCACAAGAAGCCGTGGACACGCCCTCAATATCATAAAGCTATGCTAGGTGTACCGATCCACACGGGCGGGCCCCAAAAGCACAATGCGTGGATGCAAGCAAGCACGACGCGCATACTGCAGATTACGTAATGTGTACCCGAGTGAGTATGAAAAAATCGGAAAAAATATTAAAAAGCTCCCGAGTACTGTAGATAGTTATTACGAGTACAAATGAAAGACTTCTGGTATACACTAACAACTTGGAGTAGATACCAAACACATTACCCCACCAACAAGAAGATATCCCAAGCCAATAATCAAAAAAATTTCCCGCAAATTTGTCCTTGTATGGACTACCTAAAGCCCCCGGAAGATCCCTAAATTTATATTTTAGAAAAACATGAGCACTAATACAACTAGCCCTAGTTTTCTAATTTCTACAACTGTCTTTCTTTCCACAAAGCCTATCTGTTGGCCGGTAAAAAATCCTTGTTTTGCTACCATAAGTGTTGTAATTTCTCCATCCCTACCCAAGTAGATCCACCAAGAGTCCCGAGTTAGTTAGAATACGGAACAGCTGTTACGCTTTCTGAGCTTGTCAGGTCCTCACGTGCACAGCTCTTATTATTTGTCACGCGGTTATCCCGAGGCTGCTGTGCGATGGCCTTCCTAAGGTGGCTGACTGGAGAATGAAGAAACAAAGGCGGGAGAAAGGCCACTGGCTTTTATATTTTTGGGGGTTTAGAAGCCAGGTAAGCAGAGATAGCCGGAGGCCCCGAAGAGTCCATTGCATTCCGGAAGGCTAGAAATTGCAAGAGCTGAGCAAACGCTAACAATTTATGGTATCATACATGTGTGGTCGTATATAGTTGTTGATAACTTGAACCTCCTCAAGAATCCTTATATTACCGTGAACCACATTTCTCTATCTAAAAACACCATTTGCAGTTTAACCATCGTCGGGCGGGGAGGAAATGAAGGAAGGGAGGAAGGGAAATTATACAAGAAAGGGAAGATATGCGGGCAAGAATTTACAGATATAAAAAGTTAAATATCACAGGGCGAAATCTATAAGTTATAAACTCGACCTTCCCATAACAATAGAACCTCCCCCCCCCCGCCGAGTCAATCTCTATGGAACTTTGTAAATGGAAGCTCATGAATCCTCATCCAAACAGGAAAGGAAAAAAATTGCCAAAAAGGCGGAGGAAAGCATAACATATATGTGCATCCCACTCGGGGGGATTTCGCCGATTGACGGGGGTGATGTCCAAGGGCACTCATCATCCGTGAGATGCCCCGAAAGGGAAGGAAGGGAGGCCACTTCCATGAGGCGGTGTCTCCTAGGCTTAAGTGGTACTGGGGGTTCCCGTTTTGTGAGTCTGTAGAAGCGCTACCACCTTCTGATGTCCCCACCGAGTGGCTAGCGAGAGCGGTGTTCGGCCGTAATTATCTGTCGCATCGGGATTGACCTCTTCCCGCCCGAGTAACATTTTCACCACTCCCTCACGTCCACGCCCAGCGGCATACAAGAGCGGTGTTCGGCCGCACTTATCTGGCTTGTCAGGGCTGACCTCTTCCCGCTCGAGTAATATTTTCACCACTCCCTCACGTCCGCCCTCAGCGGCAAGCGAGAGCGGTGTTCTTCCTTTATTATTCGGCTCATTGGGCTTTATCTCTTCACACTCGAGGAGCATTTTCACTGCCCCCTCGTGTCCATGCCCAGCGGCAAACGTGAGTGGTGTATGGCCACTGTTATCTGGCTTGTCGGGGTAGACCCCTTCCCGCCCGAGTAGTATTTTCACCACTCCCCCATGTCCATACCCAGCGGCAAACGCGAGCGGTGTGCGGCCTTTATTATCTGGTTTGTTGGGGTTGGCCTCTTCCCGCCCAAGTATCATTTTCACCACATCCTCTCGTCCATTCCCGGCGGCAAACGCGAGCGGTGTACGGCCTTTATTATCTGCCCGGTCGGGGTCGACATCTTCCCGCCCGAGTAGTAGTTTCACCGCTCCCCTATGTCCACCCTCAGCAGCAAGCGAGAGCGGTGTTCTTCCATTATTATCTGGCTCATCAGGCTTGATCCCTTCGCACTCGAGTAGTATTTTCACTGCCCCCTCGTGTCCATACCCAGCGGCAAACGTGAGTGGCGTATGGCCGCTGTTATCTGGCTTGTCGGGGTAGACCTCTTCCCGCTCGAGTAGTATTTTCACCACACCCCCGTGGCCATACCCAGCGGCAAACGCGAGTGGTGTGCGGCCGTCGTTATCTGGCTTGTTAGGGTTGACCTCCTCCTGCCCGAGTAGTATTTTCACCACTTCCTCTCGTCCATTCCCGGCGGCAAACACGAGTGGTGTATGGCCGTCATTATCTGGCTTGTCGGGGTGCACCTCTTCCCGCCTAAGTAGTATTTTCACCACACCCTCGTGTCCATGTCCAGCGGCAAGCGAGAGCGGTGTTCGGCCTTTATTATTTGGCTTGTTGGGGTTGACCTCTTCACGCCCGAGTAGAATTTTCACCACTCCCTCATGTCCACCATAAGCGGCAAGCGAGAGCGGTGTTCTTCCTTTATTATCCTGCTCATCGGAGTTGACCTCTTCATGCCCGAGTAGTATTTTCACCACTCCCTCGTGTCCATACCAGGCGGCAAACGAGAGTGGCGTTTGGTCGTAATTATCTGACTTGTTAGAGTTGACCTCTTCCTGCCCGAGCAGTACTTTCACCACTCCCTCATGTCCACGCAAAGCGGCACACGAGAGCGGTGTTCGGCCGTACTTATCTGGCGTGTCAGGGCTGACCTCTTCCCGCCTGAGCAGTATTTTCACCACCCCCTCATGTCCACGCTCAGCGGCATACGTGAGCGGTGTTCGGCCCATAATATCTGGCTTGTCGGAATTGACCTCTTCCCACCCGAGTAGTGCTTTCACCACTCTCTCACGCCCATTCTCAGCGGCAAGCGAGAGCGGTGTTCGGCCCATAATATCCGGTTTGTCGGGGTTGACCTCCCCCAGCCCGAGTAGAATTTTCACCACTTCCTCATGCCCATTACGAGCAGCCCATGCAAGCGGCTCACAACCTGAAAAATCCTCTCCGTTGGCATCATAACATTTCATCTCTATCAAACCAGACACAACCTCAACAATCCCGAAGAACGATGAGCAGTGTAGTCCACTGAACGGAGAGAGAGTATCAAAACGCCAAATATTGAAATGCCTCGCTTGCGCTAAAAGAAATTTGGTTGATATCTGGCCATAGTTCTCTTTTAGTAGCTCCAGCGCAAGTGACCTCCCGCTGTCTGAGAGCTCCCTTTTTGCATGCACTCCCCAGTATACTGAACAATATTCTAGAAAAGGTGCATTCTGGATATCGGGAGAGGGAATAGTTGAAAGGGCTTTGACCTGTCGGGAGTTCAGATAGGTCAAGCAAATTTCGGCCATCGCCGAGTGAGGTCCACCGAATATATCGGGGCGGGCGGAAAGATACTCCTGGAGAGTAAAGTGAATCAATCGCACGGTCGATGCCTCCTTATCCACAGTAATAAGCCCCTGGCAGCAGCTCACCAATGTCGACATCGAAGGGATGTTGCCAACATCAAAATCCATGGAGCCTAGCCGGACCGCTAGGGCGTGGCAGAGCTCATCCGCCCGCAGCGGCCGTTCCGCATGGCTGATCCACATCAACGCTGTCACCCCTAGTCTCGGTTTGTCCCCATCTTGCGCCTTTATCCGCTCGATCGTCGCACCGTAAACATCTCCCAACTCCGAGCCACTCGTCATTTTGCTTAGCTTCTCACGTCTTCGGAAGATTGTTGATTCCTGTAAGATTGCATGGATATTTAACGAAACTAGTAGAAACCTAGATGCATATCTGTTAGTGGATATTCTTGAGTGGGATTCCTAGTACCATTGCCATCACGTACATTCCCGACATATTTTCGGGAATCTTCTCCAGAATGTCTGCCTCTAGGCTCTCATCCATGGCGTCTGGAGTTTCGTCCTCATCCAGTCTAGCACGAAGGTATTCGATGATATCATCCTTTCTGGGGCCTACAGACACACTTATCACTCGTCCCGCAAGACGCTTTTCGATCTCAGCCCGAACATAAGGCCTTCCAACGATGAATACTCGTGTGCGTGGGGAAGTTTCGAGGATTTGTTGTAGCGAATTAAGGAGCTTGACTCGATGTGTTGCTGCGCATTCGTCCAAAGCGTCAATACATACAAATGTGGGCAGTGAGGATGTGATGGTCTGTAGCATTTTCACAATATCCGGGAGTCGCGGTCCTCGCCCACCAATGGCCATTCTCTGCTCTTGGAAGGCCTGTGATATTTCTTCTGGAACCCTTTCCAGTCCACCAACGACCTGCCTCAGCAAAGAACCCAGAATACTGGTCGCAGACTGCTCCTTTTGGGCTGCGAAGTCTAAGTAGAAACACATAACGGCCGTGTTTTTCCCTTTGGACTGATCGCACAACCTGTCCACTACCAGCGAACTGATATCGTGGTTTGTTAGCCCTGACTCTCTTTCTTCTCCTCTCCGTGAATAATTCTGGTTACCTGATAAATGTTTTGCCGACTCCCGGACCTCCGTAGCAAAACAAGACTGCCTTATCACCTTCACCACTCCCGTCATGCCAGGTTCTGAATTCTTCAGTCTGTAAAAGCCATTCTCCCACGTTATCGACGCGGTGATCCTGTATGCCCCGATGTCGTAGCTTGGGCTCTAGGGGTGATAACCAGGCTAGGAGTGGAAACCGATCATCGGCAATGGTAAAGTTGTTCCACACATTATTATTAAAAGAGTTCGTAGTATTGAAAGAGTTGTTATTGTCATGGATGGGATATTGAGACATTTTCCGCTCTTTGCTTCTTGCACTGCTGTAGGGAGTGATTGGGTATGGTCGGTCGATGACGCACTTGGGAGAGCTGGGGAAAAGTGGGGTCTTGGTTTGGCAAAGCAGGGGTCTTCCAGCCTTAAAGCAGCGTCGTAGATACCACTTCATGGATCACAGAAGACAAGTGCCCCACCACACAAAACCCACAATACTCCCACCGGCGACGACGTTTATGGCTTCCGCCAATGATTTCTTCCCCGGCCGGCCACCTAGGCGCCGTAATGTACTCGAGTATAGTCTTGGTTGGTCTTCCTCCACCCCAGTGCTTGGGGGTTTTTGCAGCTGACCGTTTAACTTTAGATATTGGAGGCTTTCTCACTCTATTGGTAGAAGCTCTCCCACAATACACATGGCAACTACAATCACGAATAAGGTTCACCGTTTCTCTCATCAAAAGCCCGGTTTCCTGGGTAGATCATAGGCGCCTCGCATAATAATGAGAGCTGTGATCAGTTACCCTGTTATGAAACCGCGATAGTCTTTATAAAGGACCCCCCCAATGATTCGCACCCGATACCGCACTCGATACCGCACCCCGTGGCACGTGTTTCACATTAATATCTCCTCCAGGTCTCGTGGGGTCAATAGGGGAGGAGGTTTCTAGCCACTTAAGCCGCCATAGCGAACCCCCTGATTTTGTAAAACAGCATGGCTAGCATGCCACCAAACTTGAGGTAGCACAGCGAAGTTCTATTTGACGTGTCCAAATATTGGAAAGCTCTTGCTCACAATGAAGGGATGTTCTATGATGGCACCTTGGGGATCCTGCTTTCTAATCGCTACTGACACAGCCGGGTTCAGCACAGCGCACTGTCGTATAGCGCCACTGTATAGTACACTACTATTCATTGAATTCTCATACCCAACGCGTACCCGTGGTAGCGCTATGGCCGGTGAAAATGTACCACCTTGGTGGATGCCGACTTTACTATCGGGGGAGCAGATCGCCAGACCGGCATCATCATCATCACCATCACCCGCCCCCAGAGAAGGTGGGTCTGTCGAACCTGATGGAACCTAAGAAAGCACAAAAAAATGAAACAACAAAACTGCGATTGCAATAGGCTTTAGAAGGAAAGGCGGAAGCTGGAGGAGCGGTGCTCTAGTTCGCTCTGCTCTCTCTAGCTAAGGACAGGCCAGGAGATATATCTCTCCGGCTAACTAACAACAGCCGGACACTCCCGAAAGTCAATGAACTCTAAAGAAACACATGCAGCTAACAGAACCTAATCTCCAGCAATCTAGAACCATCCCGATATCCCATGATCCTCTGTGATCTCTAAAGTCTCTGCCCCGGCAATGCGAAAACTCCCGTATTCCTAGTGGCATAGGGTATCAAAGAAACCATGAAACAAATACCCTATGCTGGTAGGCATAGGTTGTGATAACAACAACCCACTGCTAGGTGCCAAACCGCCGGAAACCACAAAGCCGCATGCCCTATACCCGCCTATCTCCTAGCCGCATATCCCCACATACCTGCATATCCGCATATCCGCTCAGCTGCATAACCCCATGCACTATAGGCTGTCCAACAGAAACTAAAAACCCTATCGCAAGTCGTGTTTATCAATGAACAGGCCGAGCTGAAAGTTCCAATCATTTCTTGGATACTATCACCTTGGGTGTCCGGAGCCCGGCCTGGATCTGGCTTGAGCACATGGTGAAAATGCGTTCATAAAATGTCACTCGGCGGGAACAAGCAATAGGGGTTGTTTTGTAACTAGACAGAGGTCAAACACCAAAAATTGCAGGTTTCCGAGCTATCATATCATTACCCAACCATCATAGCTGGAATCAGCTTGGAAAGAATTCGAAAAACAGTTTGCTACCATACTAAGAAAACTTAGATAACATTTGCTGTGGCATCGGAGAGTACAGTGGCATTTGATGGGATCCCGCTAAAAATGGCGGGCATACGATACCTTTACCTTACTAATAAATAAATCTTAAATCTACCTCATAACCCGAATCCGCGGTCCTAGTGATCAGTTCGCCCACTATTGCATCGAAACCAATTTTCATAGTCACGGAAAGGAAGAAAGGGAGGGAAAACTGAGAACGCAAAAGGATATTTAATTCGAGAGTCAAACTAAAAGGCGAGGAAAACAAATCAACTTTCTCCCAACCCGAACCGAACTGAAAAGACACAAACCAGCCTAGCTAGACCACCGATATCTCACTCCCACAAGCCCCGTCACTCCTGACGATCCCCAGACTCGAACATCCTGTGTTCCGGGACCCTGGCTTCCACAGTCCCCGCCATGCAACGCCCCACCAGCACACTCTCTGAGACCCAGCGCATAATTAAGGTCATCCCAAGGGTAGTGTTAGTGCCTAATCCAAAAAGTGAGACTGTAAAGTAGCATTTCCTAGCAATAAAATTATCACTCGGTGAGGGGGATTTTTTTTCCCATCGCGATCTTCTTATCGATCAGCCAGCTCAGCGAGATGCTTATCCGGACTGCATTAGCCTAGCAGATCCTGAGTGAGCGGTGGTGACTTTGCGCACTCCCCCAGTTGGCGATGCACACTGAAAGGTCTGAGAGCTATTAGCACTTGAGCGCTTTGCGATGTGCAGGTATACGCTGTTGCCTATTATGCGTACTGCGCAGGATTCGTCGCACTTGTTAGTGCTGCTTTTTCTGCTCGGGCGAACATCCCCCGAGTTATGCTCTTCTGTCAGGGCGGGTCGGTTAAATCGTTCGATGGCTAGTAATCGATATAGGTGGTGGCCCTAATGTGGAGGTGACAGTGAAACTAGCAAGCCACGAGATTAGTAGACCATTAATTATGTAGAGAATTGTCCTGGTTGTGTTTGTTTGGGTACCAACTGTATTGAACGTTTCCTGAAACTTTGTTTGGGTATCCGAAGTCACAGACCAGCAAATATAAGAGGGGTAAGCTTAGGTGAATACTTCGGCAATCGGCAATACCGGTTCCGGCTTTGCTCCCAAGTGTACTCCTCCTATTAACGAAAAGCTTGTCCAAGCCTCCAAGGCCTCTTACGATGGGAACTAACTTTAATGCCCAGCAACGGGTTCAGAGGCAAAAGTAGGGGATTTTTCCACAAAACCCCTAAAAGGGTGACAGAAACGAAGCTAAGGTATATATAAAAATGAATGGATAATAAGTTCTCTTGAACAATCACAGGGTAGACTTATATCTCTTACTAGAATTCGAGCGAATCAAGTGACACACCATGAGCACATGATGCCAAGGTAGATAGTGGAGAAGGTTTGGTTATATCCCAGATAGTAGCAGGAGGACAGAGGAAACAACAGGTCTGTGCGAGATACCTTTATATAAGGTCGCAGCACGAGAAGCCGTAGACACGCCTTCGATGTCATAAATTTACCCTAGGTCTACTGATCTACATGAGTGGGCCCTGAGAGAACAGCACGTTGATGCAGGAAAACACGACTCGCATACTCGTCCCAGGGAGGGGGTATTCGAAAATACGAGTTTTGAGTTTGTATGGGCGCTCAGACAATCGCAGGGGTTTTACCATATATATTTTTAATCCCTGTTTCCGGATAATTCTTGCCTGGGACGAGTAAGGCAGGTTAGGTAATGTGCGCTCGGGTGGGGGTGGAAAATCGGAGACAGATTAATGCCGGGTTGGAACAACCCATTGCCAATTAGGCAAAACTTTCGGAAAGTATCGCTTGGAGACACAACCGTTGTCTCGGGGGTGGTGGAAAAAAGGGTTGGCCGGTCGCGTCCTCCCCGAGGGTCATTGTTCATTACCTACAGGTCCGGGAGCCCCTAGTACATAGTACCGTCAAGCTCCCGGGAGCCGGAGACCTCGGGGCTCGCTACTACTCGCGTTCTCGTCTCCAAGCCGGTTACAGCTCGCGTTTTTGTTATCCCATCCACCACCCCTAACTCCCTCATTGCGCCATTGTCATCTAGGGATTCATCGGTGGCAACGATCTCAGGCGACAGGGGCAACGACATCTTCAATGCCTCCGACAGTGGACTTATGCAAGAGGTGCGATAGATGGAAGCGATTGCTAGGATGGTGTTTGGTTTTTCTGACTTCTCTGTATTTATGGAGTTTTCATTTTCTCTCATATTAGCTACTATCTCAATGTATTTGTTTGGCTTTGAAAATTGGCTAAGGTCCTGAGGGGTAGTGAGTACTGCGGACAGTTATTACGAGTACAAATGGGAATTAGCGACTTCTAGTACTCGAGTAGACGCAAACTTGGAGTGGATACACATCACCTGAGCAATAGCAAGATCTCCCGAGCAAATAATCAAAAATTGGGACCCAGCACAAATTGGCCCCGCAGGGATTTCTTAAAACTATCAGAATCCCTAAAGTTTGTGTTATAGAGAAACACGAACACTAATGCCACTGGTTTGGGTTTTCTAATTCCTACAATCCTGCCCTTCCTTCCACAAAGTTTACCTATTGATCGGCATAAATCCCTATGTTCTAATCACCCCATCCCTACCCGAGCAGATCCACCAAGTGTCCCGAGTTGGTTAGGATACGGAACAGCTGTTACGCTTCTTAAGACTAGTCAGATATGCTCACGTGCATAGCTCTTATTATTTGTCACTTTGCAGAATGCGGTGACCTTCACATCCGCTCACTCGGTAGGTTTCAGCCGAGATTTCACCCGGCGTTCCCCCATACTCTGCGCATTTCTTTATTTATACCGGGGCTGCTGTGCGACGGCCTTCCTAAGTTGGCTGACTGGGTAGTGAAGGAACAGAGGTGGGGGGAAGATCAGGGCTTTAATATTTGTATGGGTCTAGATGAGACGCAAGCAGAAGGCAGGAGGTTCCAGAGAACCTACTGCATTGCAGAGGGCTAGGAATTGCAAGAGCTGGGCAAATACTAATAATTATAGTAACTAGTGTTCTCGCGTAGGTTTAGTCGTAGATAGTTGTCAATGACTTGAACCTCCTCAAGAATCCCTGTATGATACTATCGCACACCACATTTCTCTATCTAAAAACACGTTTTGCAGTCTAACTATCACCCGGTGGAGAGGAAATGAAGGAAAAGAGGGCGGGAAGCTACACAAGAAAGAGAAGACATGCGGGCAAATATTACAAGGAGAAATTTGTAAGCTATAAACTCAATCCCCCCATAACAGTAGAACCCCCCATTCCAATGAGTCAATCTCTATAAAACATTTTAAACGGAAGCTCATGAATCCTCACCCAAGCAGGAAAAAAAAGATAACCAAAAAGGCGTAGGATAGCATGACATATATGTGCATCCAACTTGGGGGGATTTGGCCGATCGACGGGGGTGATGTCCAAGGCGCTCACCATGAGCAACATACTCCGAAAGGGAAGAGGCGGGCACTTGGACGAGGCGGCGCTTCATAGGCCTTGAATCGTACTGGCGGTTACCGATTGCGAGACTGTAGCAGGGCTACCGCTCTCTCATGTCCTCTCCGAGCGGCAAACGAGAGCGGTGTTCGGCCTTCATTATCTGGCTTGTCGGGATTGACCTCTTCCTGCCCGAGTAGTGTTTCCACTACTCTCTCATGCCCATTGTTAGCGGCGAACGAGAGCGGTGTCCGGCCGTCATTATCTGGCCTGTCGGGATTAACCTCTCCCCGCCCAAGTAGTATTTTCACCACTCCCTCATGTCCATTCCAAGCGGCAAACGAGAGCGGTGTTCGGCCTTCATTATCTGGCTTGTCGGGATTGACCTCTTCCCGCCCGAGTAGTATTTTCACCACTCCCTCACGTCCCCTTCGAGCGGCATCCGAGAGCGCTGTTTGGCCGTAATTATCTGGCTTGTCAGGATTGACCTCTTCCCGCCCGAGTAGTATTTTCACCACCCCCTCATGTCCATCCAGAGCGGCATACGAAAGCGGTGTTTGGCCGTCATTATCTGACTTGTCGGGATTAACCTCTCCCCGCCCGAGTAGTATTTTCACCACTCCCTCATGTCCGTTCTCAGCGGCAAACGAGAGCGGTGTTTGGCCGTCATTATTTGGTTTGTCGGGATTGACCCCTTCCCACCCGAGTAGTATTTTCACCACTCCCTCATGTCCTCTCCGAGCGGCATACGAGAGCGGTCTTCGGCCGCGATTATCTGGCTTGTCGGGATTGGCCCCTTCCCACCCGAGTAGTATTTTCACCACTCCCTCATGTCCGTTCCAAGCGGCAAACGAGAGCGGTGTTCGGCCGTCATTATCTGGTTTGTCAGGGTTGGAATCTTCCTGCCCGAGTAGTGCTTTCACCGCTTCTTCATGTCCATTACGAGCAGCCCATCCAAGCGGTCCACTACCCGAAAAATCTTCTTCGTTGATACCATAGCATTCCATCTCCACTAAACCAGCTATAACCTCAACAATTCCGAAGAGCGAGGCGCAGTGCAGCCCACTGAAGGGAGAGGGAGTATCAAAACGCCAAAGAGAGAAATTTTCTACTTGTGCTAAAAGTAATTCTGTCGATATCTGGCCATAAGGCCCCTTTAGTAACTCCAGTGCAAGTGACCTCGCATCGTCCGAGAGATCCCTTTTCGCATGAACCCCCCAGTATACCGAGCAATATTCTAGAAAGGGTGCGTTCTGAATGTCAGGAGAACGAGCAGTCCAAAGGGCTTGGACTTGTTTGGAATTTAGATAAGTCAAACAGATTTCGGCCATCGCTGAGTGAGGTCCTCTGAATATATCGGGATGAGTGGAAAGATACTCCTGAAGAGTAAAGTGGATCAATCGCACAGTTGATGCCTCCTTATCCACAGTAATAAGCCCTTGGCAGCAGCTCACCAATGTAGACATCGAAGGGATGTTGCTGGCATCGAAAACTGTAGAGCCTAGCTGGACCGCCAGAGCGTGGCAGAGCTCATCCGCTCGCAGAGGCCGTTCCGCATGACTGATCCACATCAAGGCTGCCATCCCAAGTCTCGATCTGTCGCCATCTTGCGCCTTTATCCGCTCTATCGTCGCACCATAAACATCTCCCAACTCCAATCCACCCGTCATTTTGCTTAGCTTTTCTCGTCTTCGGAAGATTGTCGATTCGTGTAAGATTGCATCGATATTTAATGAAACTAGTAGAAACCTAGATGCATATCTATTAGCGGATTGCGTGTGGCGGGATTCCTAGTGCTATTGCCTATACGTACATTTCCGACATATTTTCGGGGATCTTCTCCAGAATGTCTGCTTCTAGGCTCTCATCCATGGCGTCCGGAGTTTCGTCCTCGTCTAGTCTAAGACGAAGGTATTCGGTAATATCACCTTTGCTGGGGCCAACAGACACACTTATCACTCGTCCGGCGAGACGCTTTTCGATCTCAGCCCGGACATGGGGCCTTCCGATGATGAATATTCGTGTGCGCGGGGATTTTTCGAGGATTTGTTTTAGCGAATTAAGGAGCTTGACTCGATGTGTTGTTGCGCACTCGTCCAAAGCGTCTATGCATACGAATGTGGGCAGTGCGGAAGTGACGATCTGGAGCATCTTCACTATATCCAGTAGTTGCGGTTCTCGTCCACCAATGACGCTTTTCTGCTCTTGAAAGGACCGTGATATTTCCCCCGGAACCTTCTCCATTCCGCCGACAGCTTGCCTCAGCAAGGAGCCCAGAATACTGACTACTGACTGCTCCTTTCGCGCTGCGAAATCCAAGTAGAAGCACGTAACGGCTGTGTTTTGTCCTCTGACCCGGTCGCCCAACCTGTCCACTACCAGCGAACTGAAATCGTGGTCATCCTGTTAGCACTGGCTCTCTCTCTCTCTTCTGTTCTCGAGAACGATTCTCATTACCTGATAAATGTTTTGCCGACCCCCGGGCCCCCATAACAAAACAACACTGACTTATCACCTTCACCTTCCTCACTCCGTTCATACCAAGTTCTGAATTCTTCAGTCTGTAAAAGCCATTCTCCCACATTGTCGACGCGGCGCCCTTGGATGTCCCGATGGCGTAGCCTAGGCTCTAGGGGAGATAACCAGGTCAGGAGTTGAGACCGATCGTCGGCAACAACATAATTATTCTGTACATTAAATGAGTTTGTATTGAAGCAGTTGTTATTATCATGGATTGGATGTTGCGACATCTTTGGCTCTTTGCTGTTTGCACAGTTATAGACGGGGTGTTGTTGGGTACGGTCGATTAGTGGATTCTTGGGAGCTGGGGGAAAGTGGGGCATGGTAAGGAAAAGCGGGGGTCTTCTGGCGCTAAAGCAGCCTTGTTAATGCCACTTCATGGGCCACCGAAGAAAAGTGTCGCACCACACAAACAGTCATCCACAAAAAACCCCCAAGCGCCAGGTAGAGAAAGACCAACTAGGTCTATACATTATGGCGCTCTAGGTGGCCGGCACGGGGAAAAAATCACTCGTGGAAGCCACAAACTTCGTCGCCTGTGGTAATATCGTGGGTTCCAATTTCCGATATTGAAGGCTCTCCCACTCTATCGATAGAAGCTCTCACACTATATACATAGCAAATACATTTGCGAATAAAGCTCACCGCTTCCCTCATCAAAAGCCCGGGTTCCTAGGTAGATCATAGGCGCCTTACATAATAATGAGAGCTCTGATTATTTACTTACTTAAAAAATTGCGATAGTCTCTATGAAGGACCCCAATGATTCTCACCCGTTATCGCACTCTGCCGCTCTTGTTTCACACTTATATCTCTTCCAGGCCCCGCGGGATCAATAGTGGAGGAGGTTTCTAGCCACTTAGACCCCATAGCGAACCCCCCCAATCTTGTGAAAAACAGCATGACTAACATGCCACCAAACTTGAAGCAGCAGAGCAAAGTTCTATCTGACGTGTCCAGATATTAGAAAGCCCTTGCTCACAATGAAGGAATTTTCTATAACGGCACCTTGGGGATCCTGTTTTCTAATTACTACTGACACAGCGGAATGTATCACAGCGCACTGTCGTATAGCGCCACAGTATGGTAGCTCACCGCAGCAGCAGCATCATCACCCACTCTCTCACTATCCACCTCCAGAGAAGGTGAGTCTGTCGAAACTAGAAACACTATCGCAAGTAGCGTTTACCATTGAATAGGCTGAGCTGGAAGTTCCAATCATTTCTTGGGTACTACCACCCCGGATGGCCGGATCCTAGCCTGGATCTGGCTTGAACACACGGTATGCCGGATGCAAGTGCATTCATAAAATATCACTCGGCGGGAACAAGCAACAGGGGTCATCAAAACACTCCAAAAATTGCAGGCTTTCGAGCTATAATTACCCGACCACAGCAGCTGGAAACAACTTGGAAAGAATTCAAAAAATAATTTGCTATCATACTAAGAAAACTTAGATAATATATTTGCTGTGGCATCCGAGAGTACAGTGGCATTTGAGGGGATTTTGTTAAAAACTGGGGGCATATGATACCTTTACCTTACTAATAAATAAATCCTAAATCCACCTCACAACCCGAATCCACGGCCCTAGTGATCAGTTCGCCCACTATCGCATTGAAACCCATTTTCATAGTCACGAGGAGAGGAGACAAAGGATGGAAAAAATTGAGAAAGTAAGGATATTTAATTCGAGTTTCAAGCTAAAAGGTGAGGAAAACAATCCAACTTTCTCCCAACTCGAACCGAACTGAAAAAACACAAACCAGCCTAGCTAGACTATCTATATCTCACTCCCACAAGCCCCGTTACCCCTGACGATCCCCAGACTCGAACATCTTATGCCCCGGGATCCTGGTTTTCACAGTCCTCGCGGTGGCATCGTACCCAACAGCAATGACACGCAGCGGGCCGTCAAATCGAACAGTCTCCGTCCCAGCACGGCGTTGGAAGGGGCCCTTCGAAATAGCGATGTCCTTGAGATTAAACCACCAGACGGATTCGACAAAGCGATAGTCCATGATTTTGGCCTGTATTTTTTCAATTTTCTTTTTCCACCTCCATCTTAGAAGAGCTGATCCCAAGGATCCGATAGTCGGGCTATACATGTGGAGAGAGAGGGGGGGGGAGCATATATTTACCTTCATTTTGATCTCAACACCGCACTTTCCGATGTTGTCTTGAACGGAGACATCATAGTTGTAAATGATTCTACGAGCCAAGGAGTGGGTGATTCTTCCTGCTTCGACAAGTTCGTCGAGAGCATCAATGAGGGCCACGCAAACGCTTTCCATTTGTGGCAGGAATTCACTTTCGTTAGCTTTTGGTTTTCACGAAATATTTTTTGTCTGACTGGGTCATAGGGAATTAATTGCTTCGTTGAGGGGGGTGTACCTAGTGCGACGGTAAATATCCCAGATAACGGGATTGCCGTCTTTCATGTACTTCATTTTTTACCGATTTACTTTTTGTGGTTTTGAACTAAGGGAGTCGAAATTTGCGTGCGTGGTAGGGTTGGATGTGTGGTGGTGAGAATGATGTGGGTGGGGTTTATGAGACCTAGTGGAGACAGGGCCCACGAGAAACTGAAGAGCCCCAATAGGGAATTTTCTATGCCCTCTCCGCCAAGTTTCCTGGTTTATTCAACGGTAGGTTTTTTTCTGTCGCTGGATGAGGATTCGATATCGACCTGCGCCCATAACATCACCGGGCTTTGTCGTCAATGGAACTTTGAGAGTTTTTTACGGTGTCTGGCACAAGCCGGCTCGAGCCCAGTGAGCTCATACATGATCACCCGTATTTTTGGGAAACGGGTCTATGGCTTTTGCTTATCTGAATTATTTGCTTCTGTCATCCAGCGCTCCCCAGCAACGCATACCAAATACCGGGTTTTTAGCGGTAGCTCCCGGTAGACTTTACCGCCGCAGGACAAACCACTATGAACAGTTTCCTCTAGTTCAAACACGATCCTGGGTAAACAGCAAGGTCCAAACCACCGTGCGCTAGCAAAAATGGCAAATACTCCTCTGATGCTGGCATATTGCATTGTTAACTTATACTAGTACCTTCCTACTTGGAAATCCGTCGCTATGTCCTAAAGGGGATCGCTATGAACTATGGATAGATATACATTTATCAAAGTTTTACACAGCATAAAGAAAGGCCCTTAGCTGTATCTGCGTAGTCAGTGACTCTCTTCTTCGAAATTCCCCTCCCCCGCTACCTCCTTCGTTATAATATCCCTATTGACATTATCCCTCCGAGCCTTTCATTGAATTTTGTCTTCTCTTGTTCACTATATCCTCCTCTAGCTCTCTACACGAAATACCTCCTCCGAAATGGCCTCACTTTAACGTATCTATCCCAGTTAGGAAATGCTCCCAGGCTGTCGATTTCGGGCGCTCCGTACGATCCGACTCCATTTATCTATTTCCCATCTCTCACTTCTCCCAACCCTGCGAATACAAGATTTAAAGATAATGCCTAATGCTGGTATGGTACTATGTCCTAACGGCACAACACCATAGCCCCGGCAAACTCCATTTTCACAGATTCCCAAGCTCAATTTTCCTCACGGGCAAGGATTGATACAAAAAGTCTGGTGCTGGGCCCCGGCCTGCCCTCACTTCCCCCGGAACATGTGGTATCCCTGAAGAGCGATGAGCATAGAAAACTGTGAAACTTCTTTCCGGTAGCTGTTTGCGACTTCCCGGGAAGGTAACTTAAAGCAGTGTTTGGGGAATTCTAGGCTTTTATTGACCTAACCGATAAGTTAAGTTTCTAGTATAGCTGGAGTATCAGAGCTCATGTAGGGACAGGGCGGCTTAAAAGATTTATGAGGCATTGGCCTCACTACAGCTCAAACAGACTATTTGTCAGTGCACGGGTGCCCGATATTGTCCAACTGCCTACCTCAGTGATACATAAATACCCCAGGATATTCCCTGTGTATGGCCTAATGCACATCCCTTGCGGTGCAAATATTCCGGTCGCCCCGATCCTCCGGAGCGCAAGAACATAATGTTAAGGGCTAAAGTTAGTTGTTACCGATATATGGTTCATGCCATTCAAAACGTACACGAGGCTTTAAAATTAGTGTTACATGTGGCTATGCTAGTTTTAATGCCAAGCCAAATATTGAACCTGTATTTGAGGTAAAGGGTTTAAATAACAATAGG
>Ga0307517_10002108_pt1 | contig 32374 bp, 24 predicted proteins | sample 23_EM_MG_FD_194515 | JGI IMG/M metagenome (GOLD analysis project Ga0307517, IMG submission 194515) | Populus trichocarpa ectomycorrhiza microbial communities from riparian zone in the Pacific Northwest, United States - 23_EM | ecosystem: Host-associated > Plants > Roots > Unclassified | place... | reverse complement strand
AGGATTTAACCGAGGTTTATGAGGGTATGGATGACCCATACATCAACTGGAGTTTGATAATTTTGCCCCCCATCCCTCACATGCCTCATGAGGTATAGGGGGCAAATGTGTACTTTTGCTGATGAGTCCGATACTCATCTATCAATGCATAATGCGTATGCATTAGTAAGAGTAGAGAACTGGTTCTCTAATCATCGTTCCAATCAGTTAGCCATATCTTGAAACGTGAACTCTTTGAGGTTCCTGAGTAGTCTCCCAGATGCCTCTGGGAAGTCCCTACTCAGGAAGCTTGGGTTCGGATATATGCTCTCCCCTATGGTGGCATATACCTTGCGCATAATTATGCAAGCTATTCCCGCTAGGGTAATACAAACACCCTTTTTACAAAAGAAAAAACTTCATACTCTTATATCACCATCAAACAAATTCTCTTCAGCTGTCTCCTCCTTGCTAAACCCCCTTCCACGTCCATATCCACCATTATTCTCATTCTCTAACCACCAAGTTGTAACCTAACTGATATACTTCTAGGCTTTAGCTTCCTCTACAACTTTCAATGCAGTTAGCCACATAGTTTAGGAAAATTATATTATTAACTGAAATAAGAATAGTTGATTTTAGTTATTCCAACCACCACATGATCTCTCGCCTGATCCTTATTGTTTGTTAAAGATTCAGGAAATGTAAATTGACCTCAAATACAACTGTCTCTTCCTATAAGACCCACTTCCTTGTTTATATCCACCACTATTCTCACCTGTGAACCTCCAAGCCACAACCCAGGTAATCCCTTCATATTGGGCTACTGCTTCCTTCACAACTACCAATTATTGTCTGCTATGTGGTCAAAAAATTGTCTTATCCAATAAGGATACATTTTAGTCCTACCAACAATCACTTACTCTCAAATTTGATCTTCATGGTTTGTGAAAAATTCAGAAAATGTATATTAACAACAGACAGAAAGGGCTCTCCCTATGAGACCTAGTACTTCGTTAGCTATATTCACCTTTATTCTCATTCTCTAACGACCAAGTCATAACCTACTAGTAGTCCATCTTTTATAAGCTTTAGCTTCCTCTACCACAGTCAATACTTTCAGCTTGATAGTTCAAAACACTTGTCTTTTCAAATAAGCATAGTACATTATAGTCCAACCAACACTGGCAGTGACTTAAATGTTCGATCTCTTGTCTGATTCTGATAGTTTGAGAACTATTCAGGAAATATATAGTATTAATTGCTAACAAGAGCACCTAGGTGATGAAGATATGGTCAGTAGTAGTATTGCATAGTGTATAGCACACAGGATATGTTATTAAATGTCCCTCTGTAGATATATGATATATCAGCAATGTGAAAATTAATCAAATAGCTCAATATGTAATTTTTTAACAAACCTAGTAGATTTCCATCATGATCAAGAACAACAGCTCCTGATTAAATATTTGAGTGCAGGAATGTTAATGTAACTTATTTGGTTTTTGGATTAGTAGCTTGTAATTGCTCGCAAGAGCATGCTTGGACAACACACTGGCAGGTGAGGAGTGCACTGTTCATATACCAAGTACTGATATTGATTGCAATAGTTTGAATAACAGTCCACAGTGACGAGGAGCAGAAGAATGGCTTCCAGCAAGTAAGCTGGTAGGCAAGGATTACCAATTTAATGGTGCCACTCTAAGTATTTAGTTCATGAGTAGATAACATATAAGCTGTTATAGGTTGACTTTTAGTTTGTAAACTTATTTTGTATAAGAATTATCTCAGAAGGAAATAAGATGTAATATACCTATTAACCATATGCTCTTATAGTATGAACAGGAATGCAAGTGGGGTGAGCGGTTGTCGAGGTGATATTTTTCACCTGAATTAGAGAATATAGTGAAAACGATATTTCGTTATCCTCCATGGTACCGACTAGACCGTATTGTTCATATATTTTCCTTTCTGACTCTAAAGTAGAGTTTTTCCACTAGTTCTAGGACTAGTAGTAGAAAGAAAAGGTGGTATAATATTGGACTACCACCATCTTCATAATGCCCTACTATTCTCAATATTTGTATCAGAATTTGCAGTAAGCCTGAGTACTGCTAGCCTGTGCGAGATTTTCTTGAGAGGGAAAATAATAGGGAATGATTGTATAATACTGTTGCAGATAACCTAAAATTGATTTTAAAACCAACCCCCCAACTGTATCTCTTAAAACTTGAGCTTTAAGAGTGTTGAGGGGTGGACAGCAGGTATTAATTCTGATATAGTTAGCAAAATTCATAAAGAAGAAACAAGGGGTAAGTGTGAAGGTTTAGAGAGATGTCATAATTATAAATTTCTAATTCAATATTATTTTAAAAGCCATATAGGCTTGAACCAACTGCTGGTATTTCCTGATCAATTAGCAATTAGTCTTGTACAAGATTCAATAATCGTCTCTATCTGGGGAATCAAACCAGAGTTGGTAGGCAATCATGCCTAGTCTGCACTTGCTCCAAGCCAGAAGCACCTGAACATAAAGTCAGGTAAACATTACCTCAGGTAATTGTTACTAAATTCACCCCCTATTAATGGTAGACACAGACTCTGAACCTGTATCTTACCTCTGAAATATCCCTGAAATGTCCCTGTATTATCCCTGTTTTCGTCTAAATGTTCTGGTACTTCTTGCCTAGGACAAGTAGGGCAGTGTGCCAGCGGGGACGAGGGAATAGAGAGAAGAGAGTGGAAAGGATGGAAAGAAGAATGGGGAGAATGTAGAGAAGAGAGGAAGGGTGGGGAGGAAGTGAAGAGATAATGGAAAGAAATAAAGCGAGAAGTGAAATCAATTGCCATTGCAGCGGTCCCTTCTGCTGGTCATGTCCAGGGGGGTATTCCATGTTGTCGTTTATGGGTGAGGATGTAGATTTGAGAAAGGAAAGGTGCGGGAGGCGTCCCTTATACACTTCCAGAGAACCCACTCGCACAAATAATTCCCACGACCAAAGGTCACCTTCAATCCGCAGTCACCTAGGGCCCGCACTCACTTTTGATGCGCACCGCAGTCACCCCGCGCACCCTATGGAAGCACGGCCACAGATAGGGGATACAAATCAGGGCTCACAGCGAAAATAGAAGATAGACTTTTGCCTTCTGAGTGGGAAGGATGTTGTAATTACAAAACTATCACACCACTGCCCTGCGATCATAGAAACTTTATGAAAAGACTCTGGATGTGAGGCAAATGCGGTTATTGACTAACTAGATTGCTAGGATTTGACTCTGTATGCGAAAACACAAAGTCCCTATTACCGCATGAAGTTGGATGTTGGATTCGGGCCCGACCAAGCATTCAAAACTGGACTGTGCCAGTAGGGAGATTCAAAGTTCTCGTTGCGCTAACGGCGGACAGTCGCATTTCGCAGCCTCTGAGCTGATCTTCGGTCTACCGGATGGGGTATCGAGCCTTGTCGGCCGGGTGGTATGTCTCTTCGCCGGGTATGTCGGGGGACTGGGTACGCGCATTGTGCATGTTCGAGTACTAGGAAATACCTATCGACCCGGCATGGTTGGATTTTGAGGAAGACATTCCCAATTACTCTCCAAGCATTTACTCGAAACAGCACGATATTGATTTTTTGAAAGAAAAATATGGACCTGGGTTTTTGCGGGTTCGCTTGGTAGGCATCTAGATTAGTATGGGTGCTTGATGTACACCATCTGCGTACCTAGGCTCCCATCCCGACATACCTGCTGAAGCGGCGTACCACCCGACAGGAATATCTTGAAGCGGAGGTACTTGTCGAATTTCCCTACATCCCATTAAGCCTATAGTGAGTGAACCTAATGCTAACCCAATACTAGAACAGGTAACATTCATCGAGCAATATTGCGGCTTACCTGCTGCCAGTTCTCCGCATACCGTATTGGCTCACCGAATTCGACCTACCGCAGAAACCCACTACCGCAAGAACTCGAATATGGTGCTAGAAGCGATAGGGACGAAGTGTGTAACCCCTTGGCCCCAGAGTGGCTCGCGGGCAAATGTTCGGTCCATCGTGGCTCCAAACTTCGAGAGAGTATGGTTGACTGTCTTCTAATTAAATGAAGAAAGGAAAAAAACATCAAAGTGGAAAGTTATGCACTTGTCCTCCACGGCCTCTGGCACCATAATCGAATCTCGTGCTAAGACGCTCAAAATTCCCTCTTTTGGGGAGAGAGGTGAAAGCACTGCGAAAACTGCCCACCTCGCCACCTCACAGTAATTAAAAGAGCGAACGAAAGTGCCGGTCTCTACCGGCAAATGCAACTCCAGCGCTCAAAGTCGAGGCTCAGTCATTCGAGTTCATACGGTGTACCCGGAAAGGGGGGGGTAATCGCGCGAACAATTAAAACTGATGCAGGGAGTTGGCGGATTGCATGGTTAAACTCACTATGGCGATGTACCGGTATCTCGGGGGTGCTGTGAGGATTTAAGAAAATGAGAAAAGTCCAAAAAGAGAAGACAAACCTGGGGAGGTGAAGAGTGATTAGGAATTAGTTCACGCGGATATACCAGCAAGGTCGGGAAGGTTTAGAGGAGAACTAAGAAATATTGCGAATTCAAAGGCGCAGTTTCCTGTGATAGCTGGTGGATAGTGCACTGCTAACCCGCTCTAAGGTCTAGTACTTCCTGGCTGCAGGGGGTCGATACTGTGTTGTATCGTATACTATTTAACTGTGTGGTGCTTCTGTTCGAACTCTAACCAGATCCGCGTGATCACTGGTGATGCTACTGGCAATTCTCTCGGCTCCGGTAAAACTTGCTAACCAATAGAACCTCGTGCATCTCAACCGACTCTTGCGGACTTATCTACGTTCTACGGGTATGAAGGTTTGGAATAAGAGACTGAATTCTATACACCATGACACTAGTGCAGTGGTACGAATGATCGAATCCACCTTTCCCGTATTTAGAGTTTACGGTATTTGGAAGTGCGGGCATTGACAGTCCGCCATTCTGGATTTTTGCCAGTGGTTGATGATGAGGAAAGCTTATCGGGAAGCGCGTTATCAATTACGAGGCGTTACTCATCTAGGGCTGTAGGAGTACGTTCTAGCCTTTGCCACAAACCTTGAGTTTGAGCCTTTTCACTATTATACTAAAGTGTTTGTGGTTGTCCCGGGTCCAATCAGTAGCCTGGGGTCATGCGAGAATTCAAGAACCTACTGACACAAGAGTACTGTGTAGATAAAAGAGCGCTAGAAACACCAGGGACTAAGAAACAGCACTACGGGTATCAATGATTTCGAGAATCTATTATTTAAAAACCTGCAACCCCAACGATATATAATACAAAGGCCATAATGAATCAAGTTTTCGGAATCCTCCAGCTACCCCCTTCATACTCCACTTTACCTTCCGATTTCATTCGAGACAAGAATTCCCTCAACTCCTCTTGCCCCCAGGAAAACCCCCCAGGGACTAGCCCGAGCATCATGGAAATCCTCTCCAGAGGCATTGTCCCGCCATTGGTCAACATTCCGACCACGAATTGCTCAACAACCACCCTTTCTCGCTTCTTTTCGTCGGTGACCTCCTCTTCCTCCTCCGCTGCAGTAACGCCTGCTTGGGGAGGGGTGTTGGCTTCGAGCTCTTCGAGGTTCTCTATTACAGTGTAGACACCGTTGCCAATTTCTCTGAGGACATCTTTGCTTTGCCAGAATTGGACTGCCTTCTTAACTAGAGATTCCTCCATTTTCAGGTTATCGACTAGCTGCGAGATAGTCCATTTATCAGATCGTTCCTCCTCATCAAATTGGTGAATGACCACTGCCTGCCAAGTTGTGGCATCAGGCACCTGAACCACTCTGTCTTCAAGCTCAAGTTCTACCTCCACCGTTCCCATCGTTTGTAGCCAAGTGAGCTTCCGCTTTTTCCTAAGGGTTTCAAACCCTCGCTCGTAGCGTTCCTGCAGCTCTCTAATTTCTATAGGGGCCTGAAACCCGTCCTCCTTCATTGTTGGCCAGAACAGCCTGCTGAGAATTTTGGTGTGAATTTCTGGGAAACCTTCTCTGTTCAGATGTTCCTCGGCCCGGATGTGTGCGTCCGACCGCTTAGAATCTACAATATCTTTGAGCATGACATCGCAGCCTTGCATTGTTGTTTCGCCGAATCGAATTTTAAGGAGCTCGATTGTGCGGATTTCCTTTTCAAAAAGCCATTCGTCACTACCAAGAAGCCTGCTCGATAGCACTGCTGCTACTTCTTTCGTCCAGACTTCCCTGCTCTCCCATAGTGAGATCAAGCTTCCAACTACATCGAGACCTTTGCTTCTTCGGAACTCAGGACCTGCGTCAACTGGGTCGGGTGCCCAAGACAAGTCGTCGTAATCAAGTTCTTCAAGCCCCCCACCCTGTTGGGTCGCCGGAATCCCTTTTCCAAGTTCATGAGCAAGTTCTGAGAGATCTTCGGCATCTTCTAATCCATCGGGTAGAGACTCGGACATTATCCCTCTCACTATTACACGAACAGTGTCATCGCGTTCTCGGAGATACCGCCGAATACCACGCGAAACCCGATCGAGTAAGACACCACGAGGATCTAGAACGGTGAAGGCACGAATCAAAGAGATATAAGCCCGGAGTATATCGGAGGTTGCGGCTGCCGGATGCAGGAGGCGGGTAGACAAAGCAGATGTGAAAGTTGTCGTTAGGTGTAGACGGGTTTGTGGTGATATAATATAAGACTTTAAATCCTCGACACCTCCAAGACTTTCTGGCCACTCTACAACAATGTCAAATAGTTCACCGACTCTTAGTCGACCGAGTCTACCAACAGCAATGCGTTTCCAACTCTCTAAGTCTTCTTTCCTTCGTTTGATATCATCCTCTCCTACACCCGCCCCGGCATCTACTTCCATCGCCCCCTTCTTCCGGTTATCAAGGCTCTGACGACTAGCCCTGAAACTCTCCCGGGGGCTTAGTTTTTTAAGCCTAGCTGCCCAGCCTTCAGGAGAATTCACCGATTTGGAGGAAAATAAGACATCTAAAACTAATTGCCCAAGGACGTGCTCTACCCAGCGGTTCAAGTCGTCGCCAACTTTGGAAGGAGTTTCCCAAACTCCAGCAAAATGAGCGTTTATGTAGGTAGTCAGGAGAGTATTGATAACCTATATAGAAATATATTAGTATCTAATAATATCTAGTGGGCTCGTGACCGATCTTTACCTCTGCAAATACCCTCTCTCCTCTCCGGCCGCCGCCACCAACACCTAGCTTTTCCATGGCTGCCCAAATCTCCAGGACCTTCTTTCGAGCCTTTTCTCTCGGCTTTTCCTCTTTCCGCTTCTTCCTCTTTTCCTCAGCTTTTTCCTCAGCCCTCTGTCTATACACACAGAATTCATCAATTCCATCCATTTCTTTGGGGTTACCAATCGCGACCCCGTCATCATCGACAACGATATCTCCATCAAAGTCAGTTTCGGTAGCAAAGCTTTGCTGGCTTAACCTCACGCCGTGGTATACATCCTCATCTCCACTCATGCTCTCGTCCCCCGCCTCGTCGTCAATTACCGTGTCATCGTCGTCATCACCATCGCCATCTCCAGGCAAGCCCACTGCTGTCCCACACAACTCCAAAAAATTCTCGTAGACAAGCTTATTCCAAGCGGGATCGGGCAGTGAATAAGAAATAATAGAATTTAACGACCTAATGAACGCTTGGACCTTTGAGTCGTCGCTCTCGTCCCAGCTGTCCAGATTCCTCCGTGCCCTCCCTTTCTTCTTCTCTGGAATAATGTAGGCTCTCAAACGAAATAGATAAATGCTCTGGGCGGTAGTCAATCGGCCTAGTATTTCTTCCAACAAACGCGGACCGTCACTGTATTCCGTCGGAATCGATATCTCTGGACGAACATGAGCTAGGAAGTGCCTTCGGACTTCGCAAGTATACCATTCCAGGAGGCTTGTTTCAGGGGCTGCATCTTCCGCATGATGAATCGTTAGATATCGGATTGCTTCCACCACATCTCTCGTCGGGTCTTGGTGTGTTTGCACGTATTCTCTAAGGCTGCCTGGGAAGGGATCAACGGGGAAGGAGAGGTATGTTGTTGCCAAGTGCCACGCCCTAGACTCCTTGGCGAATATAGCTGCCGGACTGGGGGCAAGTGATACGGGGGCCGGAGAGAGTGTAACATTGGGGTGATGCCGGGTGTTATAGCCGTGGGAGAGGGTAGGCGTTTGTGGTGGCTGCGATGGTTGTGATGGTGGGGCCACAAATGAGGACGTAGGGGTGGCTAGAGGTGTGGGTAAGGTGGAGGATGCCGAAGGCGGGAACACAGATTCGAAGATTCGTTTTCGGCCTTGTGGATAGGGAATTGGATGCTGAGACAAAAAAGTTGCCATGTTTGTTGGTTGTTTGCTTGAATTGGGAAAGTAGGTCGTTGTAGAAGTCGCGATGCGGGGGGACGCGTTGTTAATGTTCCGTGAACTCGTGATTTCGAGAACCCTAACCCTGCAACCCCACTCCAAGTATCATAGCTTATGGGTGGCTCTTATCGGAGTTAATGCGTGTTTGAACGGGCCAACTTTCCGATATCGTGTGCTGGCAGCAAACCTTTCGGATGCCATTTGCCATGCGAAAAGTGAAACCCTTGCGCAGAATTGCCCCGCCTTTGGTCCTTTCTAAAACGCCGAAGGAAAAAAATTCAAGAATAAGCTCAAAGCAGCAAGAGCAAGTGTAGCGAATCATCCGATTTCTAGTTTTTTTCACTGCTAGAAAAGATTTCATGTGTCTGTCTGGCCTCACCTAGAAGTGGTGTGTTTTGGGTGGCAGGTTGAGCCAGGAAAATCACTAAAACCCTTTACCTAGGGACCCTGTTCATCTCTAAGAGTTCTATCATAGGAAGAGATTATAAAGCATCCGAAGGCCCCGGGCCACCCGCAAGCTCTCCCGCGATCCCTCCTAAAAATTATTCGGGCTATTTGAGAAACAGGGAGGCTGTTGATAGTCCGTAAATATTTTGCTCCTCGCCACCGTACAAAACCTGTTAGGTTGGATAGTAATTGATATCATATACTTATCCCAGATGTACCTAACCAGCGTCCTTTATGCTGCGGCCTAAGATGATACCGAAAGATATGCACAAGAATGTAACTCATAGTATTGAAAAGGTTTAGCCCTCACAATTTCACAGTTCAAAATACTTACACTCAACACATACAGTATGATACCGGCAGGCGAATTATCCATGGTATCATAATTGTCAAAGACTCTATATTCCCTCACTTCCTTTAAAGAGCTAAGAGAAGAAAAAGGAATCACCTCACTCGCTCTCCTGTTACTGATTTGCCACCATAGCAGCAGTATAGACATCAATCTGCCCCAGGATGTCCCTGTGCCTTGGCTCCCATCCTAAATAAGTCCTAGCCCGGTCACTACTAGTGTTGAACTGGGTGAGAATCGCCTGCTCAAGCCTTCCTTCCGGATTTCGATAAATGATAGCTCCCGTGAACCCCATATGCTTCGCTGCAGCCTCAATGATATCCGTGTAGGATTCGTGTTGAGCTGTGATATCGAAGACAGGGTAAGACAAAGCCCCCACATACGATATCTGCATAATCAGTAACCTCCAAATTTGAAATAAATAAATAAAAATAAAACAAAGAGTTACCTACCTTTTCTACAACTTTAAGCGTAAAATCAGCTACATCGTCTTTATGTATCACCGGGAACTCGACTTTTCTCCCCAGAACCTTCACCTCAGAAGCGCCTCCTTTAACCGCCGCAGCTATCGGGGCTAGAACCATCGAAAGAAGACTGCCACTACCGCCATAAACCATCGTCGGCCTGATGACCACAGCATCCAAAACATCGCTGAAACTCAACAATTCGTTCTCCACGGCCGGTCTCCAGGCTACCATCTCAAAAGGAGTTGGAGCAGTCAGCTCATTCACGATATCCCTCGCATCCGGCTGGTCTCCGTGAACCCAGGATCCGGAGAATAAAACGAAGCCAAGCTTTGGTCCTCGCTTAAGTCCTTTCAAACGCGCTTCTCCCAATCTTTTAGCTTCCGTGAGCACTTTGCTCACATCTTGGTGGACATTAGACGTATCAATAATCACGTCTATCCCCTCGGACTCAATTACAGAGGTCCATGAGGAAGGCTGAAAGATATCACCGATAACTGGAGTGATCTCATTCTTGGCTAAGTCGAGGCCCTTGGCAGGGTTGCGGACAAGACCATAGACTCGATGGCCATTGCGACGAAGGGCAAGAGCGACCGCGACTAGGAGCAGTAAGTTAGATATAACACTTATAAGAAAAGTATCAGCGCACAGGAAGAAAACTCACAGCCAATGAAGCCAGACGCACCGAGAATGAAAACTTTAACCATTTTAGCAAATTTGTTGGATTATTAGGGTTGTCGGAACGGGAAATAACGTGGAAGGAGAATACGTGAATTTAATTCAGAGAGGATGTAACAGATAGAGAGGGGTCAAACACCATTCTGCTGTATGCACCTCCTATGTTATTAATCCCTGTGTTGTTAACCACCACTAATTGCTCTGATACCCCACACCAAGCTCCTATTACTTGGCACTGGTTTCTCCCCCGGTTCAGGTCTAGTAAGTCACGGCGTTATCCCGCAGAAAGAATTCCCCGCCGAGACACCTAACTAACTCTAAATTGGTTGTACCTACCTTCCGGCATTCAGGGCGGACGGTGGATCGCGAATTGCTCAGAGCAAGTGTTTAGAGATATTAACACTAGCGGAAAAAAAGGCCCCTACCGCCTGTGTACGAGTACAGTACCTTGCGAGGGCAACTTGCGGGGGTTTGCGGGGTAACACAGAGTTTGGGCATAAATTCTCACTCGGAGACACAGTTGGTGTAACGTCATACAGATGCACCCAGAGAGTTATTTTGCAGTGTCACGCCGATAAGAGAGTGCTCTTTTTTGCGTTTAGGTAGGAGAGTCAAGGCTTTGTTTGAGATCTCGTCGCACAGCACAGTACGGGATCATCCACCAGCACCGAATTTAAGTCGGATCCAGCCAAGCCACAGACTATAAAATCTGCAAGCTACTGCATCATAATTTCCCTTTCCGCGGGGGAATCGTAGTATTGTGGCTTTAAAAATGTCTGATAGTCTGAGTGAGGCTGAAGGAAACATTCCTTCATGTTCGAGCTAGAACGTAGTATCATAATATTATTATAGTCAAACTGAAAAAATAAGAGGGAACAAAGCTTAGTGGGTGAGGTTCTGTCCTAAAGACAAGCCCATACCCCAAAAACCAACCTTCTTTTGGGAAACTCATTAAAATTTCTGGGGCCTTTACTGGACTAGGTTAAACCTGACCCGGGCACTGTGTAAGAATCTGATGAGTGCGATCATGCATCAACCTCACTTAAATTGTTAAGAGCCTCTAAATTCTGAATCATTGTACTGTACAATCTTAAATAATTGAGCTATGAACTATTATATGTCATTCAAGTTCCCCCCTCCAGTATCATAGTGTATAGTAATTCTTTGCTTTCCTCTCATATCATACTTGGAAAAAGTGAGCTCAACTATACCATTTACGGGCCCAGAAAATGATTAGGTCTTAAGATAGCCTAATAGTATGCTGAAAGAATAAAAAGGACCTAGAATATAAAACCAAAACCCCAATTTGAATTCTATTTAGCCCACTAATCCAAAAAACCCTCCCAACTGTAATATATAAAGCTCCTATCTTTGTTTCCTTCTTGCTTTCTCCCCCACTCCTACTTAAAGACAGGTAACACTACACCTGTTCTATCAAAAGAGGAGGTTCAGTCACAACTTCAACGCTTCTTATATTCGATATCCGTCTACTAAGCAAAATATACCGATAATGTCTGCACACTATAACGACTCCATTGATCAGGGCCATCCTGATAACAACTTACACACAACAAGTTTCGCAACTACCTACCCTGGGCAGGATACCATGTCCTCCCTAGAGCTTTCAGTGGACCTTGGCAATTCCGAAATCACCTTGTGTATCGTTCATAAGCCCGCTTTGGAACAACCTATTATGACAACCAGGACCCGGTCTGCAAGTTTTTCCGAGAGCGAGTATGGATCAGAATATTTCTCTGCAGCAGAGAACTTTTCTGATATGGATGATCCGGAAATTTTTCCCGAAGGTGCCCCAGTGGCTACAGGAGTCTCCAATACAGGTTCGAACGGCAAAGAGAAAGAGGCTAGTGAGAACAGCAGGGACTGGGAGAAGGGCTTTGAATCCGAGCATGAGGAAAGCTCTCAAGAGAGTTTTGTAAGCTCTGCTAAAGAAGACGCTACCGAGCCCCTAGGGGTGACTCTCGCCCGCCATGCTATTGGCGGTACCATTCAGGCCGGAATCAATCCAACAATCATTTCTCCTCCTTCTCCCTCCCTACCTTCAGCCAACCGGGCCCAGCGCATGCCATCAACTACCAATCTCGGGCGGCTCATTTTTTTCAAGGAACCAGAACCTTCTTATGTTCTTCACGAAAACAAAAACGAGGTAACCGTGTACCTAACCGACGATGTTACCCTTAAATTCTTCTCCGTAGAATCTGAAGAGATTGAAGACGCAATCGGGAAGCTTCCAACTATAGCTCCAAAGCTAAGGTCCCTGATTAAAAAGGCTGAGTGGGAATTGAGTCAGGCAGTCAATTGCCTCATGTGGGATCTTTCCGGGAAGAAGTTGAACAAAATCCCGGAACCACAGGAAATGGGGATTGAGGCTGACTACAAGTATGTTTCACTCCTCGGACTGCGGCCCCATTGGAGCTAACTTTTTGGATAGGGATAAAATGGACACTAAGGTGGAGCCGGATGTTCAGGTGAAATTTACGGTTACGGCCACTTTTCTTGGGGCGAAGATGATGGAGATGACCATGTAAGTGCCTTGTATGACAGGCTGAGAGTTATTATCCTGTGTTTAGTGGGACTCCTTGGGTTGTTATCTATGATAAGTGTTTTCGAATACAATTCTATACTGTTAGTTACACTTCCTTAAGAGCCCTAAAGTTATAGTCATAAGTGAGAAAGTGAGATACGAGGTGGATAAAGGAAGTTATCGATTCCTATACTTCCCAAGTTACCGGATATCCTCGGAGCGTATGGCCGTATCCGCCTCAAAAGGAGTGAGCGTGTATATATAGCAATGGGCGATAGCTTATGGTCGGAGTCATAGCATAAGGTAAAAGAATGAATTGTTCGGTTAAAACCCATGGAATATAAAAGGCAGCAAGCGACTGGAGGGATTAGGCAAGCCGCCGGTATATATAAACGTGAGAGAATCTAGCTTGCCCGCCTTTGCCATCCGCACCGGCTTGACCGGACGCACTTATCAACAAACCGTCGGACAAAGATCAACAAAGAAACAACAAGAGAAACAAAAAGGGGTAAAACAAAAGATCAAAAAGTCTTGACTAGGGGCTGTCCCGGAATGGGAATAAACATCCGAACAAAGCATCTGAGAATGTAAAGAAGTTCTTCTACAAGCGGTATGCACCGGAGCATATGCTGGGGGGTGAAAGAAAAGGAAGCAAGATATGAGGAACAAGGAAAAAAGAAAAGAAAAGCGTGGTCTAATGGATTTATTCTGTCTAAACCAGGCGTAAATGTTGCAATAGACCTCTGGCGGTGCTCCTTTTGTTTCTCGCGTAGTGCCATGTATATGCTCGTTCCCTCTTGTACCCATAAGTTCCCGGGCACAGCGCACACATTCCCGGTGTTTGTCTCTCACCTTCGCTCATTGCTTTCTTTCGCTTTCTTTTCTCTTTTCTCTTTTCTCTCTTAACAATATAATCGGACAACACTTCTTCAGATCAGATTCGCAACAGTAAAAAAGAAATAAAAATAAAAGGAGTCTAAAGAGCGAAGGAGTTTCCTTCAGGCCAAAAGAGAATGAAATCTGGGATAATAGATAAGGGAAGCCGTGTCCTAGTATTGTAAATTAAGATGAACCGGAGACAAAAGCATATAGGGACAATTATGTAGTATAGGTGACTTACTTAACTTCCTAAGTGGGGCGAATGGGTCCCTATTGACTACCTAAATATTTAGAAACTCTCATAGGTGTCACACTACCTCCACTACGCATGGGCGTCTCTTTGGTACTTTGCAGGGGGATGGATGACTAGTATCAAACAACATGTGGTTCGAGTGATACCTTGTGCACCCGTTAGTTTTAGAAACCAAGGAACCTACCGAGGGGCGAAGACAATATCCTTGTTTATTATAACATGGCTAACCAGCCATGCTAGTGCGGTACCGGAAAGTGAGTAAGTGAAGGATACTCGATAGAATAAATCGCAGAAACTTGGGTTGCGAATTTGCGAATCCCGGTATGGGTATTTCTGGCGGATGCAGGCTGGACTACAGTATATCCCGTTGTGCAGCACTTCTCAGCACGAGGGGATTTAGCTCCAATGGTTACACTGGAAGTCTGTGATTTATCCCATGCATGATCTTCCCGATGCCATTGACTCATCTCAAATAGCCTGGGTATTTCTAAGCACCTTGGCGAGATCGATATTGCACATATAAACCCCTCTCTGGCGTGTGACTGATAGCGATGTGCAAGCATGAGATCCGCCTTCTCGACATTCAACTTAAAGACAACCAGAAAATCGCCGTACTACGATACTAGAGAGCCATGTCGTTACTCGAGTTGCCAAACGAATTAGTCCTCATGATATCCTCCCACCTGGAGACACCCGATCTGAATTCTTTACTTAAAACAAACCGCCGGTTTGTAGCCCTCCTTAATCAAGGACTGTGGGATCGCGTCCTAGTCCTACCTGCGCCCGTGGCCCGGGATGTATTGCTTCATGCGGTCCGCTCCCACAACCGTGTGAAGCTTCAAAGACTCCTAGCACGTGGGATTAAAGACCAGGTGGGGGAGACGTTCTGGATCGATATCATCCATCGCGTAGCAGTAGACGAGAGTGGAGAGTGGCTGAGGATATTGCTGGACTGTGGTGTTGACCCTGACATAAAATATTCTGACTCTTCGACTATATTGTCACGCGCGGCTACAGCGGGTTGCGTGAATGTAATTCGAATACTCATCGCCAGGAACGGCATCGACGTGAACGTGTCAGACAGGACTGGGAGAGGGCCGCTCAGCCTAGCAGCTTGGAACGGACATAAAGAGGTAGTGGGGCTTCTCTTGGGCCATGCAGATATTAACGTCAATTCGACAGACCACTTCTCCCGAACAGCATTATTTCACGCAGTTTCAAATGGCAAAACCGAGGTTGTCAAGGTTTTACTGGCCAATCCACATTTGGAGCTCAATATCCCGGACCTTTCTAACTGGACAACATTGTACTGGGCGTGTGTGACCGGCCTCTCAAATATGGTCCGACTTCTCCTGGCCGACAAACGAACCGATTGCAATGGTACCGTCGAACTTGCACCATTAGCGGTAGCGGCTTCGAGTGGGCGCGCGGAAATTGTACGAATCCTTTTGGAACTCGATGGTATTGATGTCAATAAACGCTGGCCATTATATTCCGCTGTCAATTCTAAGGCGGAAGAGGTAGTGAAGCTACTGTTGGATGACGAGAGGGTTGACGCCAATCGGGGCCCTGAAGGAGAAACGCCCCTAGGGCTGGCAACCCGTGGGCGATGCGTACCGATAATACGGCTTCTCTTAGGTAGGGAAGATGTCCTTGTCAACATCACAACAGGCAACGGTGAAACACCGTTATGTGCTGTAGCGTCTGAGGGATATGGGCCTCTCGTGCAGCTTCTCCTCGCCCGCCCAGACATCGACCTTAACTTAGTGGATTATCATGGATATACACCGTTAATTTCAGCAATCACGAGAGGAAAATTCGAGGTGGTGAAGCTCTTGCTGGATGATGAGCGGACCGACGTTAATTTTCCCTACGGAACTGAACACCAAACGCCACTATATTGGGCGGTCGTCCTGGAGCACTGCGCGATAGTGCGTCTCTTGTTAAGTTATCCCCGGGTTAGAGTTAACCCCATCGCCGACGTTAGTATTAATACGATGAAGCACGATCTGGAAATGTTAATAAACCTTGCAATCCACCAACAAACAGGAGCGGTGGTTCCAGTTCCTTTAGACGAATGTGGATCCAACATCAACGCGAGAAATGCCAAACACTGGGCGCCAGCGCGCATCTTAGTGCGCACCGAAGACTATAGTGTGATCTCGTTTCGATTCAGCTGTCAAGACATCAGAGGCCCTCGCAGCACGGCCCCAGCGTACGGCAGCACCCCCTTGATTGAAGCGGCCGTCCGTGTGCTTGGCGGGATCTTTCAAATGCTCTTCGACAACATAGATATCAAGGTCAACCAGGCACATGCGCCGTGCTACACACCGGCATACCACACAAAATTTAGCCAACGGGGCGAGACTGTCCACTTTCTTCTGGCGGATGAGAGAGTCGATATATCTCTTCCGCACAACTCCACTAACTGGACTCTGCACGACCAGGCTATGCAGGGAAAGCTTCAAATGACTGCGCTGATTATAACAGATATCGGAGGCCTTTGAAATATAAGTCGGTTCCCACTCAACGCCTTGGTGGCTCAACGAAGTCACCTAGATTGGCGGCGCTCATCTTGCTGATTTCCTCCCGTGTATTAGACCAGGTAGGTGGACAGGGGGCCATTTGGAAGCTAACCCGGGGCGGAGGCGAGGGGTTTCTATTACTGTCAGACAGGTACCAGCTAGTATTACGAGTTTTTTGGAGGGTTTGGGGGAATTTAGTGGTGGTCTTATTTCGCTTTGCTTATCTCCCTTTCTTTTTTATTAAAAAAACAAAAACACTTGATGTATTCTTTAACTTTCATCGATTCCCATCAACTACCCATCCTTTCTTCCAAACGCCCCTCCCTTCTAACCCCGTCTCTGGGTTTCTACCAATGAAATTAAATATGTGCGGGTTCCTAGATATACACGACGTTCGCTCCGTATCACTCGGACCCCATAGTGGATAGTAGGCCCTTGGATATCAGTAGCTTTACCTACGCATTCTCCCACACTAAAGCATTGCGTGCGAGGACCAAGAGCAGAACATCACTGCGTAGGCCCTTCTCAATATATTACCATACACCATATAATGCGTAAGTTGCAAACAGGCAAGTTCAACTAGTAGCGATGGGGGCAAACGGATCGAACGCCAGATTAGGAAGTAGACGAACTTTGGACCTAACTCTACTAGTCGTGGAGTGCTTGAATCCAAAAGAAGTCTCGCTCCCGTCATTCTACCAAGCTCCGTGGAAGCGCACTTGACCGAGGCCTCGCAATCTCCGGATTCTACCAAACTTATTTACCAAATAATAGAACCGTGTGCTATTGTATGTGGTAGAGAATTCCCTACGGTGCGTTAGAATAGGGGCGGAAAACACAGTAGAAAACCAGGTGCCCGCCCCCTCTGAAGGCCATGGGGAAAAAAAAGCAAAAAGAAACCAGACCTTACCAGAGAAGGCAACTCCAACGACATAGCACAGGGTTCGATTATTTGAGTTTTTACGGTACCACATTCAACCCAGATAGATAGACAGCCTCCAACGGGCTACGGGGGGTGGGTGCAGACTCTTTTGCTTGCTCCCGGACCTTTGTTCTGGAACTCGCAAGTATTGCACTCTGTGGACTCAACCGGGAGAGCTTAGAATAAGAATTAGCAAGCTATCCGAATGGCAAAACTACGGTGTTGAGGAGGTTTATTTTGTGCACCCCTCTATTGGCGTCTGCAGAGCAGGGCCCGAAAATTCCCAATCGACATTGCTCTAGCAGTGGCCAGCTCTTAGATGTCGTGCAGGAACTTGAAACCAGTTGAACATTTCTCTTTTTTTATCCCAAATCCGCCGGGGGTACTGGATCTGGGAGTATCATAAATTTAGGTCGTCTCTTCGTGTCCCAATCTTCAGTTCTAAAGGCTAGAAGAGGCGTTAGGTACCGGTTATGTGGATGAAGGTTATGATTCACTGGGGATTGTCAACTAGCCCTCAGTTCAATACTTCTGTGAGATAAGAGATCAAGTCAATAGCTGAGAACTACAGGGTAATGAATTGAAAGGCACTACATACTCTTCAGCAATTTGCCTCAAAGCCTACACTGGGCACAAACTGCTCCCCGAGGTACTCTCCATTGTAGCAGCAAGCTAATATCTCACAGCTCATGAAAATTCGCTCTTGATTCTGTATCATAAAGTCCACAACCCGAAATGGTTTATCCGACACCAGTTTCCGGACCCAATGTGGCAAAAAATGAGAATTTTCAAGGGGATAACCCCCAACGCTGCCTCGTTGAAAACAATTCAAATCTTGGAATCAGTTAGAGAACTACTTTGGGCCGGGCCTTGCGGGAGCCCAAATAAAGGAAAAGCTCAAGACTGAGTTCATGGTGTGCAATGATAGTATTTAACTAACATAGTGCAAAGCTAATTGGAGGGTTTGCAAAGGGCTCGATATAAAAGAGTGCAGTACATATAGTAACATACCTTCCATTAAACCCATATTTTCCATTAAATTTATATGTTCCTTACTACCTCATAATTTCTAAGAGGTTTGTAGAGTTTTATATGTAGGCTTCGTGCTATGTATCAACTTGCCTCCCCTGTCTTTTGCCTTTAATAAATATAATCCTGTCTGATAGTCGTTAAGGTACAATAGCTAGTTTGGTGTACGCCCGGCGAAAGGGCCATGGAGATTGCTTTTTAGAGTCCTGCCATCTTGTATGCTGAGCAAACTCTATATGATACCTGTAGTTTGGTCCGCGACTATCATAGTAATGAAGCCCCATAGCTGGATGTTAGGTTAGGGCATACTAGTGAGTGGGAGTGGGACTGTTATCATACTATGTCGAGGGTGACTGGTGTTTCTGGTATTTGTGTGACACTAGCAGGCCCACGTGTGATTAGCCACCAGAGACTGTATTTAATCTCATCTGCGCTCCTTTCTCTGTACAACATAGTTCACCTTTACACCAAACAACTAACACACTTCAGTTTGCCTATCACACCTTTTGTCTCGGGCTTGTCATGACGCTAGCCTTAAGGCAGCCTCATAGCAGAGCTTGTGCAGTTGCAGCCCCCCTTGCGCTAAACCAGACCTCCATCACATAGTAGGTTCAGAGCTCCATGTCAACCATCTCTACTCCCATACCATCAGAGTACGTTCTTCCTCTCTTTCTTTGCTATCAGCGAGTTCACTGCTAATGCCTGACACTAGATTGCCATCCACCTGCCTGTTTAGAAAGGTGAATCTTGCTATTGTATATCAAGAGGACCAGGACCACTCTAGCCTATGATGTAAAAAAAGAGCCAATAACAAACAAACTCACTCTATAGAAACTCCCCTCAATGTATATAGAAAGAACCAGGGCTGCTCTAGCCCATGATGTGAAAGAAGGGCCAATGACAAACCCACTCTGCGGGAACATCCCCCCAATGTATATAGAGGACCAGGGCCGCTCTAGCCTACGATGTAAAAGAAGAGCCAATGTCATACCCACTGGCTGGGAACATCACCTCATTTAATGTAGGACTAGCATGCATTAGGCGGAGGTAAGTTTCTTTTGTTTAAAGTTATTTTTAGCCCGTAATTCATGGTGAATGCCATTATTTTTCCTGTAGCTAGCCACAAATAAACTATAGAACTTAAAAAAAAGATTAAAGTTTTATATATTACCCACTGGTATAGATTTGAAACTGTGACATATGATTTTGGTAGATTCTTATAGTAGGCATTGATGTTCTCTGAGAGGGCGAAAAGTGGATATCTGGCGCAGAAAGGCCATTGGACTGGACTTCCCTATCCTACTTGAGTACCGTATGGACTTGAATGAACAATCCTTCTACTACCATAGGTTGTGCTAAACCTCCTCCGCCAAGGAGGGCGAAAAACATATCAAAAAACTGCTCCCTGAGACAAAATAAAAAACAAAAAACACCAGATCCCACTAAGAGGGTCAACACCAATGTCCTATCCCTGAGCAAGGATTGTCCATTCCAGTCCGTCTTGACAAACTCTATCACAATACCAAATCCCTGACGTATTTGACCTAGTAATAGGACACTCACTAGATATGGGACACTTGGCAATTAGAGTGTCCTTTATACTAAAATAGGAATACCTCAACCAAAACTAACGCTACTGATCTGTAAATCTATCTATAGATAGCTAATATATCTTTAAATATGTTCTAGCAATTTTACTCTCCCATTGGCAAAAATGATTAAACAATAGTACAAAGTGTAGAGAAATAACCAATTAGCTATATAGTGAGTAATGTATTTTATATAAAATTGATAAAAAATGGTAAAATTATTCTAACTGCTGGAGAAGGTAGAGGCACATCTTCTCCTGAGCCTGCATGTTGTAAAAGGTTGATTGAATATCTACAAAGTCCAAGTCGTTGATTTCAATCAGTTCAACCTTTGAAAATCACAATATCGTTCAGTTTTTATCATAAAACTATTAAGACCTCCATCAATACTTAATTAAAACAGCTGAAAAATGTTTTATAAATACCTAATAAGCCTATAATAATGGTCTATAATGAATATTATGCATTTAGGCTTTAAAGATAATATTTGCTAACACCTGTAGAAAATGTCCTAATTTACAATATATTGACTATTTTATATTTGATACAATTGATAGAAAATCATAAACTTATGCTATTTACTAGAGACTACTAGGAAAGTATATCTTTTCCTATTACCTATTATTGTACAATATAAATTACAAGTTGGGTGACTTCAAGTATAATATTTGTATTTTATACAAGATTTACAATATGGAGTTAGCAGTTTCAGTTATTAAAGGTCACTAGAATTACAGAAACAAAAGTATAATTTCATTCTTAAACTAGTAGAATACTTAAAATATGTATTAGGTTATATACAGAGTAGAAATATTATACCTTTTTGTCTGTCAAATGTTCTACTGATTGAAATAAACGACTTGTACTTTGTAGATATTCAATCAACCTTTTACAACATACAGGCTCAGGAGAAGATGTGCCTCTACCTTCTCCAGTAGTTAGAATAATTTTACCATTTTTTATCAATTTTATATAAAATACATTACTTACTATATAGCTAATTGATTATTTCTCTACACTTTGTACTATTACTTAATCATTTTTGCCAATGGGAGAGTAATATTGCTAGAACATATTTAAAGATATATTAGCTATCTATAGATAGATTTACAGATCAGTAGCGTTAGTTTTGGTTGAGGTATTCCTATTTTAGTATGTGGGACACTCTAATTGCCAAGTGTCCCATATCTAGTGAGTGTCCCATTACTAGGTCAAATACGTTACAAACTGTCTCTCCTACTCGAGTAACATTACCGTAAGACTCAAATAATCAAACCTGGCGCCACAACACAGGAGTTACCTGTGCTGGTACAATTGGCCTCTTTTTCTTTTCTTCCCTATCTAGATCGTGGGCTAAAGGGTTCAGTTTTTGCTATATTATAAAGTGCTCAACCACAAACCTTTCGTCCAACACTATTTTCCACCTGGGTCTCAACTGTCTGGGGCCCCTGGAGGGCCTGACTGGGTGACTGCCAAGAGCTCTGGAAGAAACAGGATGGTGAAATGCGGTTCACTGTCATCCAAGAAACTTCCGGACGGCAGTCATTCTGGGGGATGATCAGCCCTGCAAGGTGAGACAAATTCGTGACCAGAGCTACAGGGGACTGTGGGCGACTGTGAGGGACTGTGGGGGACTGTACGTGATGGCGGAGGCTGCCGCGGAACTGCGGGAACTCTAAGTAACTGAGGGGGACTGCGGGGGACTGAGGGAGGCTAAGGGGGGACTACAGGGGGACTACATCAGCAAAAAGGTGGCCTGCGTCAGATAGAGTAGTGTTGCGTCCTGACTCTCCCCGCCTGGACCCTGCGTCCTGTGCGTCCTGTGTGTCCTGTGCGTCCTGTGCGTCCTGTGCGTCCTGTGCGTCCTGTGCGTCCTATACTCATACGCCATATCTTGTTGCGTCAGGTGCCTCCGGAGACCCTTGCCTACACTGGGTTCCATCCAGACACATCCAACCAAGCAACCCTGCCTCCCATGCATCCTGACTTAAACCTCAATACCATCGCACATCAGGATTCACCACTACCCCTGATTCTCCTTTCAGCCTTCTTTGTCTTCTAGCCCAGATGTGAGCAAGGTGTATTTCTTGGCAAAGAAAATATAGTTAGTGCTGGCGCCTGGTGAGAAAGCCATCATACCGTTAATCTTAAATTTGCGCTAAAGACCCCATGTCTGAGTCAGCCTGGCACTCAGAGTTCTATTTTCAGAACATCATCTTTGAATGAGCGAAAATGCCAGCTCACTCCAGTCTGAAAGCGAGTGATAGCCATAATACTCTCAAGTCTAGCATAGTGCCTGGTGGTTTCTCGGCACTTAGCCTCAAACTGGACGCGACGCGACACTCTTTTCATCACAACACTCAACATCCACACTGCCGGGCCACAGCTGCAACACTCCACCACACCCAGACAATCAATCCTGAATTCGACACCTGGAGGTTCCTGGGCTCGATGCCAGCTATCCAGCGGTATAAGATTCATCCCCAGAGGGATATTATTCATCAAGTTACAGGGCTGAATCCGGTAGGGTGCTGGCGATCTCAAAACTCGATGGCAGATCTCTCCACGACCACTGCTCCGATCCTGAATCTGATTGCGGGAGATTGTTGGGCTCGATGCCAGCTACACAGCGGTATAAAGAACGTCTCTGTAGCATCAAAACTCAGGAAATCGCTGAACCTTATGAGAGTTGTCTTTATAGATACCCTGGCGATCTCAGAACCTGATGGCGGATCCCTCCACAACCACTGCTCCGATCCTGAATCTGATTGCGGGAAACTATTGGGCTGGGCGCCAGCTACGCAATGGTAGAAGGTATGTTCTTGTCATATCAAAGCTCATGAAATCGCTGTCTTCTGTGCAGGGTGTATCAGGTATCAAGCTGGCGATACTTTACTCAATGGCGGATATCTCCACAACCGATGGTTGGATTTGATTCCATTTGCGGGAGCTTGTTGGGCTTGACGCCAGCTTTCCAACGGTATAGGGTACGTCTCTGTCGCATCAAAACCCAGGTAATCGCTGTCTTCTGTGGAGAGGATCTTTATAGTACCCCTGGCGATATTTTACTCAATGGCAGATTACTCCACAGCCGGTGGACGGACCTTTCTGCTCTTTGCGGGAGATTGTTGGGCTCGACGCCAGCTACGCGGCAGTATAGGGTACGTCTCTGTGGCATTAAAACCCAGGAAGTCGCTGACTCCTGTGGGGGTTGTCTTTATTGGTACTCTGGCGATCCCAGAACTCGATGGCTGATTCCTCCACAACCACTGCTCCGATCCTGAATCTGATTGCGGAGGTCGTTGGGCTCGATGCCAGCTACGCAGTGGTATAAAGGACGTCTCTGTCGCATCAAAACCCAGGAAATCGCTGTCTTCTGTGGAGAGGATCTTTATAGTAGCCCTGGCGATATTTTACTCGATGGCAGATATCTCCACAACCGCGGGACGGATTTTGACGCTCTTTGTGGGAGGTTGTTAGGCTTGACGCCAGCTTCCCAACGGTATAATGTACGTCTCTGTCGCATCAGAACTCAGGAATTCACTGTCTTCTGTGGAGGGTATATCAGGTATAAAGCTGGCGATATTTTACTCGACGGCAGATTACTCGACGACAGCTGGACGTATTCTGATGCTCTTTGTGGGAGGTTATTGGCCATGACACAGGCTTCACAATGATATAAGATACTTCCCCCGCGACTTTTATTCATGAAGTTACAGTACTGAATGGTGTGCTGGCGATCCCAGAACTCGATGGCTGATTCCTCCATAACCGCTGGGCCAATTCTGGATCTGATTGCAGAGGATTGCTGGGCTCGACGCCAGCTACGCGGCGGTATAAGGTACGTCTCTGTCGCATCAGAACTCATGAATCCGCTAACCCTTCTAAGAGTGGTCTTTCTAAAGATCCCTGAACTCCATGGCAGATTCCTCCACAACCCCTGGGCCGATTCTGGATCTGATTGCGGGGGATTGTTAGGCTCGATGCCAGCTACATGATGGTATAGGTTCCTTCCTGTGCCCCCCGGGAATTTTATTCATGAACTTGAAGTTACAGTACTAAATGGTACTAAGGGGGGGAATTGGGTGAGGGGGGGGGTTTGGCAAGGGGTCAGAAGGGTTCTTAGGACTGAGTGTTCAAGTTTTTCTATGAATTGGCCTGTATATTAGAACAATAGAAGACTACTAGTAGTAAATTTAACGGTTTGACGGTATGAAATGTATTGTGACCCAGGTTAGAAAATGGTAAAGGGGGGACCCTTCGCTTATCTCTGGAAGATATGGTCTGGCGTCAGGTAGAGTCCTGAGTATTAGGTGCTGCGTCTGGTGCGTCCTGAGTATTATGTGCTGCGTCTGGTGCGTCCTGAATATTAGGTGCTGCGTCAGGTTGCGTCAGATGCGTGGTGTGGTAAGGTGGTTGCGTCCTGGTTCGCGATTTGCGTTCCAGCGTCAGGTGCATCAGATGCACAGAACGGACAGAACGCAAGGTATTATTTTTGCTGATGTACAGGGGGGACTACAGGGGGGACTAGAGGGGGGACTACGGGGGAATGACGGGGGGGACTACGGGGGACTATATGATTCGGATCTATCCTCTTTCCTTACACCCTCCCCGAGCAGAAAGAGAAATTCATCGAATAATATCTAGGGTAGCTTAATGCAATCTAGTAGGGATAATAGGTGTAGAATCCTTCCCACTATATAGAGCTAAGCAAACAGAGTAAAAAACCAAGCTTGCAATAAAAATCCTGTCCGCATACAATCCTCCAATTCTTAATTTTCTTATTTCTATTGCTTGATTAAACAATGACTACCTTCATTTTTGATTACCATGTTTAGTGCCAGTGGTCAACCTCATCAAACGTTGAGTTTCATGCATTAAAAGACATCTTTAAATCATATACTAGTATAGTGGCATGCAGAACTGGCGGTCTTGCATTGTAATGTAGTTCATGAGTGGGTATCCTTCAAGCACTATATTCCTTCGTGTTCGGTGGTTGGGGGTAATTTTGATAAGTACAACAGTTTCGGGCACAGCATAAATTATTTCCACAGCCAAGCATAAAACGTTTCCTGTGAGAGACGGCAGGGCTATAGTTTTTTGGGCCAGGTTGCAGGGCAGGTTTGGGAAAAGACCGGGCCGGACTGCTTAAAGCCATCTACGGCTGCCCACCTTCAGGACGGAGTGACAGCCCCGTTAAGATTATTGGTTTCCCTATATGATACAATGTGGCGAAGAGTCAGCATTTTCAAAGAGACAACCTCCAATGCTGCTTGTTGAAAACAATTGGCATCTTAGAATCAGTTACAAAGCCAGGGTAAACCTGTTACAGGGTAGCTAACACGGTAGGATTCCGAGCTAACTAGGCCAAGGATATTCGAGACAACAGATTAATAGTCAGGAAGGCTCGTTGGTAATTGTTTGATAACGGTCAAGTAATAAAGTATAGTCAAATATCAAAGAGTTAGAATATAACTCGCTAACTTGATATATTGTTAAGGTCTCTTCTCCGTTGCTTGATGATTTTTCAACCACCGGGAGAGAGTCCTCTATTTATACTAATCTTCATGCTACTTCGACTTTTCTAGTGAAGAAGTATCTTCTTAACAATTCAGTTCGTCAGAACAAAGTGCGAACACCGTGTGACCCTGAAAACTTGCCCAGTTCAACTTAGAGAATCTCCCGAACTGCTATTTTATCTGAGGGTCTCCACACTCCACCAGTAGACAGTCTTCGATCTCTTCATTATGATAGACTATAAATGAATATGCGGCCCAAATGCCTACATACCAATAGTAGTATGGAATATGGAGTGATCAGTTCCGATATCCAGCTATCAAAGCATTATGCAGCTAATCGCATATACAACTAGAAAATGAGAGGAGTAGTAATCTCTAAACATCGTTCCAATCAGTTAAACATATCTTGAAACGTGCTCTCATTCAGTATTCCGAGTCGTCTTCCAGATGCCTCTGTGAAGCTCATAACTCCGGAAACTTGGGTTCGGGGATATGGTCATTCTTTGAAGCCATATACCTCGCTCTTTATTAGGTAAGCTATTCCCGCTTGGGTAATATTAGCTCCCTCCTTATAAGGGTTTGTCCTCAAATCCCTTGTATAATAATACATGTGAAGTAATACATAATAAACATTAAATCCATTTAGTACTCTACAAGGTAGGGTAAAACACCTTCCACGTTTGCTTGGCCACGGTAGGAAAACCTTTCCATGTAATACTACTTAGCCCAATCTTGGCATATCTGGATTCTCTCTATGAAAATCATCTACCAATTCCTGTGCTCGTTCTAAGTGCTCAGGTGGTTCCCAGGTGTTCTCGTCTTCCGAACACCCTCTCTACTTCACGAAGTAGCCGAGTTCTTTGAAGGTCCAGGTCCTGCCACAGGCTCTCCGATCATAAGAGATTATTTCACTCTTAATGATTTTTTCTACCTCCCATTCAAGATCACCATCGATCTATTCAGGTTCGGTAGGTGGTTGTTATCGGGCTCGTCAAATAGATGTTCGATAGGGCTCGAGTAGCAATACATGAAATACTGGGTGGATTTTCCAACATTCCGATAATTCTAGTTTATACGCAAGCTCTCCTCGTTGTTCCATGATTTTGCAAGGTCCGTATAGCTTAGGGTCTAATTTTTTGGATGGGCGTTTAGTGCGGATATTCTTGGCATTAAGTATAACCATATCCCCTATTTTGAAGTCAGGTTGTTGCTTAGCCTTCCGATTGTAATAACGTCCCATGGCTGCCCTGGTCTTTTCTAGAGATTGTCTTACTTGTTGATGTATTGTTTGCATCCAGTCAGCGTAATGGTTGGCTCCTGGGTTTCGCGCTTCACGCTCCTTCAGCCATTCAGTTTGAGGATGATAGCCATAGTTTGCGAAGAAAGGGGTCATATTGTGTGCGTTTGTTACCGAGTTGTTATAGGCGAACTCAGCTAAAGGTAGGAGATGGTACCAGTGATCCTGATCGTAGTTGACAAATATACGGAGGTAGCCTCCCAGCACTTGGTTGACTCGTTCCGTTTGTCCGTCAGATTGAGGGTGGTACACCGTCGACATTTTTCGTTTGATGCCGAGTTTTTTGCACAATGATTCCCAAAATTCTCCTGCAAACTTCGCATCCATATCTGAAATGATTTCCAAGGGTAAACCGTGAAGTTTCTAGACTTCCTTAAGGAAGGATTCTGCCACATCCCTTGCTGTCGCCTTTTCTTCTAATCCGATAAAGTGGGCCATTTTTGTGAAGCGGTCTACTACAACTATAATCTGGGTATATCCTGCTGATTTCGGTAACTGCGTGATGAAGTCTACCGAAGTTGAAGCCCAGGCAGCATAGGGTACTTGTAGGGGATTAAGTAACCCAAATCGTGCATGTCGTGGAGCCTTTGCTTGTTGACAGGCGGTGCAGGAACGAACGTAATCGTTTACCCAGTCGGTTACTCCTTTCCAGTAGAAATCTCGTGTAATGATTTCTAGAGTTTTTTCTTGTCCGAAGTGACCTGCCACTTGGGAGTCGTGACATCCCTTAGCTGTTAGGTGGTACCAGATCTCTAAGAACAAGCGAGATGGGTAAGACCGGGGTACTTTATCGTAGACGGAGATATGTCTAGGAAGGCTCAATATAAACGTGCGTAAAAGAGTGATAAAGATTTTTCTTATAATAACTTATTATATTGATAAGGTCTCTTCTCCGTAGTGTGATGATTTCAGTAACGCTCGGAAGGCACTTCGATATTTATATCCCGCATCGATAGAGTGTACGGCCTATAAGTAACTACCATAATAACTAAGTACCTGCAAAGCATTCCGAACATTTCCTATAGTGCGAACATCTTTTGACCCTGAATAATATTGTTTTACCATTGACTTCCGGACTGGAGAGCTCTTGATTTCTCTGGTGTGGCATCACGTTCCAGTCAGAGTTCACAATCCTTCTTCCGTCAGGAGGAACTGAAACTTGTCTGCATGCTAGACAGTGTCCTCATCATCGGACGAATGAAGTGGCCAACTTCGTAATCGGACCTATTACAGTAGCAGATATCACTCTGGCTTTCTGCGCTTAGGCTTTGGTCAGACTCTCAGTCGGGATCATACCAATGATACAATTCCCTCATAGTCTTCCTTTACCGAATGATCCTATATGGTACTATACCATTGGTGTGGGTGCGGTCATACTCTTATTTCATTCTTGAGTAGACACGACGAAAACGTCCCGTTACTTTAGTGACATAGTTTCCTGTGCCGTACCGCTATGTCTGTAACTTTATTCGACGTCGACCGATTTCGCCCGGAACACTTGCATAAGCTCGCCAAAGGTCCCCTCCCATATATCCTGCGAACAGCATCCAGTCGGACGGACGGCCGCGACGTATACGGTGTTATGAGATAGGTTCCAATGATAGTGTCCCTTGGTGTTGGGACGCAACTGCGACGCCGTCAGGTGTTGTCGCGCCGTCCCAACGCCGGGGCCAGAGGGGGGTGTTAGCTTCACAGGGTGAAGGTAGGGTAACCCCAGGGTATACAAAAATTGGTGGAAAAGCTGCGCTTTTCTTATATGCCTAACATTAGCGATAGGTGTTTGGAGGTCTTCGTTTGCGGGGATAAACAACTGGTTTTTGTAGTAGAGAAGGTTATCGGATATCGACCATTGCTTAGGCAATTCCTTTCCCTTTTCCTTCAAGGATTCCAACTCTTTCTTTCGTTGCATCCAACCTAGATCTTCCTCTGCCATTTCGCGAACTTTAGCCAAAAAGTCAGCTTCAAATCCTTTCAGATTTGCTTTGGCGATAATGGTATTTGATAATAACACTTGTCCTTTACGTAGGATAGGGTGTTGGTTAATATCGGAGAAATCGTAGAACTCGTGGTTGCCATCTGCTTGAAGGAAGCATATCGTTGGTTGGATTTCTTTCAACTCCAACCCTGTCCCAGTGCTCCCGAAACCCTTTCCCGCTCTCTCACTCCCATCTAACCCATCGACCTCCATCCAATCCTGATTATCAATTCTTTCCACTACCAGCTGCGCTATGCGTTCGCCTATCTTAACCTCGTAATCTAACTTTCCATGATTAATGAGTAGGACTTTGACTTCGCCTCTGTAATCTGCATCAATAACTCCCGCATCTACCGTGATACCTTTGGTTGCTAAGCCACTTCTTGGTGCTATGCGACCGTAGGTTCCCTCTGGTACTACAACCGCCAAGCCAATTTTCACTAGTACTCGACTGTTGGCTGGGATAAGTATATCTTCGATGCTGTAGAGGTCGTGTCCTGCGGCAAGCTTTGATCCTTTGGTAGGGATTTGGGCTTTTTCGTCAAGCCTTTGAATCCGAATACAGATTTCCTTTTCTAGTTGAGGCAATTCCTGTTGGAGCTGTTCAGATTGTGTCCCCCACACGACGGCAATTTGAAATTTCCCGAAGTGCTGAGGTTTCAAAATTTGTTACTCACGATGCGTAGCTCCCTCTTCAGGGCGGTACTCCGGCCGCCTGCTTAAAGCCTCGGGCTTGCCTCCTTTTATGCCTGGTCAGTAGATGATTTTGAAATTGAAATCACACAATTTCTGTACCCATCGAATCTGTCTGTGCGTCCAGGCTTTTGTTGTAAGGAAATATTGTAGATTCTGATAATCAGTATAGACCGTTATTGGTTTCTCCGTTCCTTCCAAGTAATGTTTCCATTCCATGAAGACAACGAGAATAGCCAATAATTCTTTGTCATGGATGTCGTAGTTTCGCTCAGCTGGGCTGAGCTTTCGGGAATGGAAGGCGACAGGATGTAGCCTTTTTCCATGAAACTGCGACAAGATACATTCTTGTGCATAATCGCTGGCATCTGTTTCCACGACCGTGTCAAGTTCTGGATAGAAATGACATGGGATTGGTGCTGATATAAAGCGTCGTTTGAGGTCGTCCAATGCCTCTTGTTGTTCTTTTCCTCAAAAAAATTTCTTGGTGTCTCCTTTTAACAGATTGGTTGTCGGAGGGCAGATAGCCGAGAAGTTCTTAATAAATCGCCAGTAGAAGTTCGCGAACCCGATAAAAATCTGAAAGTCCTTAACTGAGGCTGGAGCTCGCCAAGCCTTAACACATTCCACCTTCTTTTCGTTCATCGTTACACCATCTGTTGCCACAACAGAACCCAAAAAATCCACTTTTTTAAGATGAAACACACTTTTCTCCAAGGAGATCGCCATTCGGTATTCGCACAGCTTTTGCAGAACCTTCCTGACGAGTATAACATGTTCCACAATTGTTTTAGAGTAAATAAGAATGTCGTCGATATATACGACAACTCCTTGGTCGAGAAACTCTCGTAGGATCTCGTTCATCATGGTTTGGAAGGGGGCTGGTGCGTTAACTAACCCAAAAGGCATGACTCGGTATTGATAATCATGATGTCCATACCGGGTTCGCAAAGCAGTTTTCCATTCATCCCCTTTACGAACTCTGATCAGATGGAAACCATCCTTCAGGTCTAACTTCGTAAAGATTTGAGCATCACGGACTTGATCTCTCAATTCCGTCATCAGGGGGATGGGATATTTGTTGTGAATCGTAACTTTGTTGAGTCCACGATAATCGACAACAAGTCTTAGGCGACCATCAGGTTTGGGAACGAAAAGGATTGGGGTGCCAGCCGGTGATTTACTCGGGGAAATCTTTCCCTGTTTGAGCATATCATCAAGGTATTTGCGTAGCGCTTCTAGTTGTTTCTGGGATAAAGGGTATATTGGATCGCATGGGGGTTGGGTATCAGGTTTAAGGTCGATCGCGTAGTCGAAGGTACGGCGAGGTGCTAGTTTCTCAGCCGTAGAGGGACAGAATAAGTCGAGGTAGTCGTGATACCTTTCAGGTAGCTGGTCAATGATTGTAATCCTTTCGTCATCAACCTTTTCTATTCGACCAATGACCACCACATTTGGGTCATTTAGAACGTCTTCATCCCATTCTACCGAGATTCCTTCGTCTTCAGGAAGCAAGTGCGACCGGTATTCATTGTCGTCGAAGGACCAATTTTCTGGATTTGCGATATTGGTAATAGGGTGTTCCTGATGCCACCATCCAAAGGGTATAATCATACCATATTTTCCTGCGGGAGCTATTTCACAGGAAACCAGAGAAAGGTGTTTGTTGCTTCCTATTTCAAGGAAAGGAGGTTTCGTAAAGTTGGTTCCGCCGGAAGAAACAGTTTCCCCGGTGAAGCCTTTGATTTGAACTGCATCAATTCTCGAGTGGTAAGGGATGTGTAAGTCCTCAACAAGCTGTTCGTTGATGAGAAAAATATTTGATCCAGAGTCCAATATGACAGGGATTCGATAGCGTTTGCCGGGGATATAGATGTGCGCATGTCCTTCCAGACAATTATAGCGTTCGGGCTCCCGTATACGAGGATCTGCCCGACAATCCGTTCGCTTAAGGTGTAGTTGTAGTAGCGCTTGTCTCGTTTTGACATGTTGTGTATCGTGTAGTTGCGGGTGTTTGTGACAACGCCCGCGTTGTTTCGACGACTAAGGTCTCCTCAGACAAACTGTCACAAAAAAATTAAAATGTTTTATACTTCTGGGCGGCCCACTACTAGCGGTCTTTACCGCTTGCCGAGGGGTTCCCAAAATTATAAAGCCCACTAAACGGGCGAAATCCCAACGCCAAATAATGCAAAAAACAAATTTCATAGATAAGAGAAAACTTAGCTTTTTTCGTGTAACGTGGTTGTTATAGCGACGTAAACCTTAGACCCATTTTCTGAACCGTTCGCTACGGTCTAGTTGGATTAGCTATGGGTTGGCCACCCTTGCTACCACGGGGTCAAGCGTTCGAGTCTCCTTGGAGGAAACAATAATTGAGTACCGGTTACTATGGCTAGCTAAGTAGTGGAGCAGCAAGGCTGCCCTTAATCTATCTAGCAAACCATGTCCGAACTGAGGGAAAATGTCCGAGCCAGAGGGGAAAAAGTCCACCTTCCTAGGAAAGTGACAACACAAAAAGTCCTCCTTCGGGAGGCAACCAGACTGGTACCCTATTCTGTAAACGTCGGTTCCTGCAGAGCGGGTGGATAGTCCAGGTTCTGCAGCGAGATTTTTTGTACGAGCGCCAAGACTTTGTGCCAAGAATGCCGAGGGAATAAACATGTGTAAAAAAGTTTCGTAATCGCTTTCCGCTTGCCTTAAAAATAGATGGTACCTGCTTGCTTCACAAGATCTAAGGCGCGACTTACCCGTGACCTTGTCATTCTTAAGGCACGGTGACATCCGCTCTAGTCTGTCCACTAAGCGAGGTCAATAAGGACTTATAGACT
>Ga0307517_10002107_pt1 | contig 32386 bp, 10 predicted proteins | sample 23_EM_MG_FD_194515 | JGI IMG/M metagenome (GOLD analysis project Ga0307517, IMG submission 194515) | Populus trichocarpa ectomycorrhiza microbial communities from riparian zone in the Pacific Northwest, United States - 23_EM | ecosystem: Host-associated > Plants > Roots > Unclassified | place... | reverse complement strand
CTATTAATATGAATGTCTTTAGAGATACTTTCAATTGAGATATTCCTTGAGTGTAATGATATTTTTATTGTTTTTTTTATATAGTTATATACCTATATGGAATATTGTTGATGCAAGATGGAAACTTCAACTCCACAGACCCTTACATGCAGCAGCTTATTATTTGAATCCTCATTATCATTATAATCCCAATTTTAAGGTTAATGCCAACATTAAAATTGGATTATATCAATGCTTAGAAAGAATGGTGCCTAATGCAAGTGAAAGGTGCAAAATTGACTTGCAACTTGAATCATTCAAGGATGCAAAAGGGTTGTTTGGCATTGAGGCTGCCAAGAAAGCAAGAGATAAAAAAAACTCCAGCTCAATGGTGGGATTCTTATGAAGATGAATGTCCAGAATTACAAAGGTTTGCAATCCGAGTTCTAAGCTTGACTTGTACTTCATCTGGATGTAAGCGTAATTGGAGTGCATTTGAAATGGTGAGTTTTTTTATTTTTTTATTTTAAATGTTGAAATATTTGATAAAAATCTTATAAATTTGAATTGAATTATTTATTTAGGTTCATACAAAACGAAGAAATCGTTTGCACCAGAGAAAAATGAATGTCTTGGTATTTGTAATGTGCAATCTGAAATTGAATAATAATCAAGTCAAAAAGCAAGCAGATGATTTTGGTGTAGAAAATGATCTTTCATCTGATGATGATTGGATAACCGAGGGAGAAAAACATTCAAACATTGATTTGCTTGGTGCTATTGACAATGCAACACGAAAAAAAAATGGTAATGAAGATGAAAGTGATGAAGAAGAAATTCCTAATGATGCTGAAATAGAGAGTTATGGTACTGAAGATGATTTGGAGATTCGAATTGATGATATTGGTGTTGTTACTAGTAGTAGCACTAATGCTCATAATATTGGTGTTGGTACTAGTAGTGACACTAATAATCCTCTTGATGCTAATGATATTGATGAATGTCTGAGGAATAATGAGGAAGATGAAGGCAATGAAGCTGATTTTAGTTTACATGACACACCAGCAGATTATTTGTTTTAAGTTTGTTAATTATTAGCTAATGAATAGTTATTTAAATTATGTATGGATTTTTATTTGAACCATGTATTTTAAGGTGCTTGAATTATGTATGGATTTTTATTTGAAGCATGCATTAACCATGTATTTTAAAGTGCTTGAACTATGTATGGATTTTTATTTGAAGCATATATTTTAAGGTGCTATGAATTTTTATTTGAAACATAAATTTTTTTAATGTATTTTAAAATTCCTTACTATTTTACGATCCGTTTTTACGATCCGAGTTTGGTTTGCATGTTCCGTGCCGTGTCAAAATCGCGATTTTGACAACCTTGCCTAGAACTAATATGTAGGTGCTTGTCATAAGACATGTGCACTGAACTGATCCATATGAGAATTTCATATGAAGATATCACTTGTATTTATGGAAAGACTTATATGACAATTATGTAAGTAATTCTTAAACTTGAGATCACTAAGTTATTTTATATATGGATTGTTATGTTTTGATTTTGTTACACGTTATCTTAGTAGATGTAACAAATGAGCAGACATTGGATATAACATAAATTATATGAAGGTATTTGAATGATCAAGAGAGGATTCGTCACCTTAGATGAATTAGAAAAAATATTTCACATGCTCTCAAATTGTATTGATTGTTAAATCTTGACGTAAGGTGGAATGAAATTTAAAAAGAGTTTCAAACCTTATTCAATTTATCAATGATTATAATGTTACGAACGCAAATCACAAAATAAAAATCTAGCACTACATAGCAATCCCTCCTAAATAAAAATTTAGAAAATTTCTTATTGGTGGTTCATGTGGATTATCGTTAGAAGCTGGACAACCCATCTTTTAAAGAATTATTCAAAACCAGAGAAGATCAAATCTTTAGATAATAAATCTCTAACCAACTCTAAATTTGTCCATCAGAATCCTATGAACTCCTGAATCCTGAATGTTACTTGAAATTTATGATTTTCATTATGGGTATGAATTTCAGAACCCATCAATCTGAAAGGTCTGTTTCTGGGGCAAAAGCTTGGGAAATCTTAGCTTTTTTTTCTTTCCATATTGTAGTTCATTTACAGAGTTACCAGTAGGGAATTCCTTCAAGTAAAAAGAAGAGAAATAGACACTTGCGAACGGTGGCAGGTAGAGTTTCATTTCAGGACAATACTCATTCATCCAACTGTAAATTGTCCACAAAACACAAATTTTTGAGGGAATGGACGAGTGTTCCCTCTTCAAATAAATAAACGTACAACCAAAATTGAGATCACCTTTAATAGCAGTTGGGTGTCAAAAAACAAGAAACTAGTTTGATCTCACAAAAGCACGAGGGAACAATCGGGGAAAAATCGTATTTTTTGCTTTAAAAATCAGTGCATATATTCCATAACAAGGAATGTGAATTACAGCCATCGCAAAATACCTGTAGGATGTGTAAAATCATTAGTTTTTTTTATTAAATGTGATAAAATTCAAAGTCTAAATAAAACAGATAGTGAGATGAACAATATACCATAAAGGAGCCCAAGGTGTGTTAAGCTCGAGGAATGGATATGGCCACCTAAGAAAGATGCACAAAAATGTTACTAATACTTGAACCAGAATAAAAAAGAAGAGAAAGCATGTCTTCTTTATCTAGTGACTGGAAAAGAAAAGAAAAGAAACGAAAAACATTATGCTTACCACGTAAAACCACAAGCGTGAATAACCCACTGGAAAATGACATAGAGGCAGCTCCACTGCACAAAATATGCAAGGCGGAACCATGGAAATGGCTGAAAGAAAAACCAAGACATAGGGTTAATCGCCACGGAGGAGATCCGAAGACGTCTACTTTACAGCAAAAGATAAACGTATGGGGTGACAAAGGCACAGAGCCATTAAGTCATTACCCTCTCCTTTCTATCGAAGCAGTTATTTTTCACTTGCAAAAATTAGGAATTTCACGTGAAGGCTGTTAAGGATTGCATATTGTTCCCTAGTCAATAAATTTACACGAACAAGTTTGGTGGAGGCTCCTCTCTGTCAAATATGCCACAAGGAATAAGAGTCTTTTGTAATCACACCTGGTTCTCTAGTAATCTCAGGTACAGCCTAAACAGAATTGGTTTCACTAGTTTCAAAAACTGATGGTGGAAGATTCATAGCAATCTAAGTGCTGGACATACAAAGGGATTCATTGCTCCCATGAGTCATTTCTGCTCAGACAAACAGCTTGGCTCTTGAAGGAAAAGCCGATTAATCTCCAAGGTCAGCAGATGGATGCAGAGGAATTTGTTCAAACTTAGAGCACTTTTGTTCACAGAAAACTGTACGCTCCTCCAAGACAGATTCCTCCGTGCTTTAAGGTTTCAAATTGAACTGTGTTGTTTCCTTTCTAGGGAATTCAGGGATTGGGATAATTAGTAGGTTTTCCTATGAATTGTGAGCTATGCGAGTGTTTACGAGGGTCTCTGCAGTTCTATTATGCTGAAGAAGGTTTTAGCAATCAAATAAGCAGTGAAATTATCTCATAGATATCTTTTGACAAAGAATCAGACTCCTCACAAGCTGTCAATGCAGTCTCAAATATCAATATCATTCCAGATTGGGAAGTTTGCTTCAATTGTGGATGATATCAGGCAAATGGTTCCAGGCTTTCTAACTGTGTTTTAGGTTCATTAGTAGAAATGCTAACGGAGTTGTAGACTGGTTTGCTAACAATGCCATGCTCTCTTTTAAGTTCTCTTTATTGAATTCATTGTTCTCCAAGGGAACTGTGTTATCTATTGTATCTAGATATTCATAGACTATTATGAAATTTCTTCCAATGTAAAAGAAAAAACAGTGATGACTTTGATGCAAATTGATGCCATAGAATCCATGTAAAGTCTCACTAAAGGACTTCCACTTCTAGCAGTGCAATACTTACAAGGCTATTGAGAGCGGTATCTAGCAATAGAAAAACAGCATTCAGAGAATGCATGCAACCCATCAACTGCAAAGCACGAGAACATCAAAAAGTAAGTAAGAATTCCACCAGAGAATTGAAGCAGGTAATGATTTTGCTCCATGCATTTCCAAGAGATTGTATGATCGGACCAGTACGAACAATGTACAGAGACAGTTCATAGATCTTGGAAAACTGTAAGCTTAACATATAGAGAATTAAACCCAACAACACCCCAATAAATTAAAGATTTCAAGCACCAAAATGAGCTAAAACCAGTTCATTAGAGGATTCTCACCGCATTGAGGCCAAGGTGCGTATTTGATAAAAAAGGGACTATAATGCACCAAAATATAATGTCCGTTAGGATGACAGCACCTGCACAAGTCTGTTAAAATAGAAGAGAAATATAAATAAGCTCACTTCAACCAGAAGAAAGGCATTTCTAAATCGATGAAGCACTACTGAAAGGCCTGTAAACCCATGATGTGCACACATTTTGGCTTCATTATTGTATATTCAAGAGGGTTTACAGAACTATGAGCAACTGCAAGCATTTTTTTTTTTGTGAATTTTGCAGCACAACGCCGCCTGTAGAAACTTGTTTGGGTGTAAATAAAGGCATTAAGTGCTGAGGAATTATTACAAGGAAAGAAAGCCGAAATACCTACATGTATATATACATGACATACACACATAAGAAGCAAGCAAATCTTGATGACTAACCTGGTATATAATTTGCATAAGGTATCCCCAAAATCCAGCTCTTTCTCGAATTGCCTCCTCAGCACAGTGACTTCGTAACTTGATGGTACCCCCACTTTTTTTCTCCTTATAAGTTATAGAGGTTGCAGTTCCATCCTCTTCCACATCCCTTTTCAAGAAAACAGAATTTTCGCCATGTTCAGACACAGCTGGTTGCTTTAAGGACACCCAACATCCATATGCAGATATCACAGTGCCCAGCTACAAAAGAAAATGGTTGCCGAGCGAATGAACAAGTATTAGTCCTTACTCGAAACAGTTAATAAAATGGAGACAATTGTGCTACAATGTTTGACATACCGCGAAATATATCATAATCAACATAAATGTCCATCTGCGCAGATAAATTAGAAACTAAAATCAGGAACCAGTTCATATTGACATTACTGTACAGTAATTTCAGAATCAAGAACTGTAGAGGAGGAAAAGTTTTGGCAAAGCTTTTGGGGCATTGATCTTACTGAGTGTAGAAATAGAAGGCAAAAGCACCATCTAAGTAGACTATCCGATAAAGCATGGGAGACAAGCAAAGAAAAGCGAAAAATCTATAACAGAGAAGCCAAAGAGGATTAAGACATCTCCAGCGTGGCTTCCAAAGATCATGGATGTACAGCGGCTGTGTCTTTGCTTTCTTGATTATATAAAAGGAAAGAAGAGATGGGCAGATGATAGCTAAAGCACAAACTGGGACTTGCCATCGGAGCCAGTACCCAAGTCCTTCTGAAGTATTAGACATGGATGGATACGGGATCCAAACCAAAGTGGTTCTTGTCTTGAGAGTTGACCACTTGAGATGAGAAATGAGAAGACAAGGCTACATAAACAGAATATTTTGTATGTCAAAGTTGCCCACTTTTGCTGGTAAGGGCCCTTCAGGCCCTTTTCTTGTTATTCTAGTCCTCGAGACATTTAATTATACTTGTTTGTGTTCAGACCATTTTATTTTTTTATATAAAAAATCAAACAATTCTGTTATTTTTACCCGATTTAGTATCATGCTTACAGTTATTTTTTAAGTATTTTTTATTTAAAATAATTTATTTTTATTTTTTAAGATTAGTACATTAAAACAATATAAAAACACAAAAAATTAATTTAAAATAAAAAAAATTAAACTATTCGAATTCACTCTAACCTCTATTTTTTTTCAAAAAAAAAAAAACAGATAATGATGCTAAAGCATTTTTTTTTCCTTTCTTCGAAAAAAAAAAGAATTATATTTATAAAATTGTGAAGAGTAGCTTCCCACAGTGTAGCGTTTCTAATATTAAAATCTGTTGCTCGATAATTTAAACACAAATGATTAACTAAAAACTCGAGTAAAACGAATTTTTCGATAGACTTGATAATCTGTGAAATGTGTATTGCAATATTGCTTGTAATCACATGAATCAACGTAGTAAAACCAATATTTTTTTTCTATATCATGAACAGTTGGGACTCTCAAGTGACAAGTTTTGGATTCATACCAATAATTCCCCCTTCTCTTTCAGTTTACTTCATTGAGGCTTGTTTCGATCGATGAAATCAACTGGTACATGGAGTTATAAAAAAAAAAAAAATTTAAATCAAGAACAACTTACTCTGTGTAGTAAACGAATATGGTGGCGTCCCAGTCCACGATATCCCTCCACAAGAGTCCAGCCATGACCAGGAAGGAGATGAAACGAGTAGCCAGGAGCCACCCTGGGTGCACCCCTTTCCAGCAACTAGTCCACAGCTGGGAAGAACCAACATGGTTCCTTGGCATTGCAAGCACGGTCCGATCATTATTATCCGGTCGAGCCACGAGGAGGCTCTGATATAAGAAGTTATCGTCACATTTTGAGGCGAGGTCCCTCCTCCATAGAACCCACAGGGACACAACAAAAGACGCAGCAACAATGCCAAAACATACGATATCATACCAATATATGACTAGTGCCATAGACACACCCACTTGGATCTTTCCTAAAATGTAGACCTTAGAAATCGAAATGTTTGAAGTGAAAGCTGAATATCACCACCATTGATTGCATCTGAGAACTTGTTTAGATGGAACAGAAAAGTTGGAAGGTTTGATGAGGGAGTGTTAGGTTTGACTGTTCGGTTTGAAAATTTTGTACAGCATGCTTTGTAATATACTGGTTAAAAAAGAAGATGAAGGTAACTGATGTGACTAATTATCAGGATTTTAAGAAAATTGTGAGAGGTAAAGACAACTGATGCGATGGGACAGGCCCAAGAGGTCCAATGTAGAATATCGTTCTTAGCTCGCATCTTTCTTATTGCTTACAATGGTCCAACAATTATCACCCTCAAGGCCTGGCCACCCGCAATGTATTGAGTGCTTCAGTTAAATTTGAGCCCGAGGCTGACATGGTGGAGGGAGACTGCAGACTGGAGACCCCAGACTGGTGAGCTCCAAGCGCTAACAGCAGCCGACGCAACAGATCAGCCGTGGTTTTACCTTAAGTTTATTCTTCGTGATTCGTTGAGCGTCAAACTAAATTTATTTAAATATAAAATAAAATATTAAAAGCATGAAAAATTTGTTGATATTATTATTAAACTGGCAAAGGAAGTCAATCTGAAAGTCTGTTAACCTAGCTTCTTAGTTAAAGTTTCCAATTAAATTATGTGTGAATTGATTCAACGTGAATTAATCGATTTCATGATTTCAAAAATAACTTTGATGACAAGTAAAACATGAATTAACTTTTAAAAAAAATTTATGATAATAATTTTTTTTAATATTAAGACGATGTTAGATTGGATCGATCCTGGTCACCCCGTGGTTCGGGTCATGAACTCCACAGGATTTAATAACTTTGTTTTTTAAAAATTACTTTTATTTAATTATATGATAAAAAAAATAGATACTCGAAAAATCAAGTACTAACCATAAAATAGATATTTGTTTGAGATCGTGATAACTTTGTAGAAAGCAAATAAAAATAAATCATAAATGATCAAATAAAAAAATCAATTAAATAAATTGAGGACCAAAATCTTAAAAAAAAAAACATATCAGGTTCGGTGGGAATCATGTCAAACCCGTGAATCGAGTACTAACCCTAAAATAGATATTTGTTTGAAACCGTGATAACTTTGTAAAAAGCAAATAAAAATAAATCATAAAGGATCAAATAAAAAAAATCAATTAAATAAATTGAGGATCAAAATTTAAAAAAAAAACATATCAGGTTCGGTGGGAATCATGCCAAACCCGTGAATCGAGTAACCTGAGTCAATATATCAAACCTGTGAAACGAGTTTGGACTCCATAGGGATTAATAAAAAAAATTCAAAATTTTTTTTATTTAACAATATGATAACAAAAATAAAAGATCATAAAATTGAGCATTAATCCTTATGTATATGTGGCATGAGATATTAAATCTTTATACATAAAAATTAGTTTAAAAATAATATTACTATCAACCATTTAATGGAAAACTAAAATAAACTTTTCCTTATTGATAATTATCAGGTCACATATTCCCTTCTGAATATTAGATAGAGTGTGAGGTCGTGACTCTTCATATTAATGTTTTTTTTGTTTTGTATTGAAGGCTTTTATAGTCTTGGACTGAATGCTGATATTTTTTTTCTTATTCTACTACACTTCTCCCCCTATCTCTCCACACACACACACACACACCCTTGGTTTTATTGTAAATATCATATAGGTCTGGCAATCATGCCAGGTTGCTAGACCTAGGCACTTGGACCTGGTATGGTTTACTTGGGTTTGACAACCATGTCATACCCAAGACGCGTGGGTCTGGCATGCCATATTGCTAAATCCAAGCGCCTTGAGTCTGACGTGATTGCTAGACTCAGGCGCTTGGGTTTGGCATGCTAGGTTGCCAGACCCAGTCGCAGGTCTGACATGCAAGTTAAACTCAGGCTACTTGAGTCCAACATCTTTGGGTATGACAAACATGTCTGACCCATGTTTACTTGGGTCTGCCAAATATGTCATACCCATGTTAATTAGGTCAAGGAACCATTCCGAACCCAAGAGTCGTGAGTCTATCAATAATATCAAACTTAGGCACGGGTCTGGCATGGTTGCCAGACCCAAACGTCTTGGATCTGGCAATCATGCCAGCAAGTAACTTGGGTCTAGATGTTTGCCAGACCCAAGTAAATACGGGTTTGGCAAGTAATGTGAGCCTGATATGATTGCCAGACTCAAGACGTCTGGACTTGGCGGTTAGCCAAGTCCACAATAACATAGGTTTGACATGTTTGTCAAACCTAAAACGCCTAGACCTTATGGGCTGCCAAGTCTAACTTGAATATTAAAACGTTTACAAATCTAACTTCTAGTTGTAATTATAATAATCATTTATATTATTTACAAATCAACCCATAACATATAAAAATGGACATTTAGACTCGCATCTTTTTAATCAAATTCCATGAGACCTTGGTTATGACTTAGTTTCCTTTTAAAAATAGAAATTTTATTTCAATTTCTTATAACACCTCAAAATCACACTATGATAAATTAGTGCAACCAATCTCATATGCCCCTGCCAAATGTTATTCTAAGTTATTTTAAAAATTAATATATGTGGTTAAAAATATAAAATATGAAAACAACTAGTCTTATATGCTCTACTAAATATCTTATTTCTCTAAATTGTTATTAAAAATTAATATATGTTATTAAAAATATAGAATGAGAAAAATATGTTTACCCTACTCATAGTAAATTAGCAGTTACATTTTGCCTCTATAGTTTTAAAAATTATAATGTATATCCTATGTAAACACAATTTTAAAATTTAAATAAAAATATGAATTTATCCTCAATATATAATAAACTAAAACACCCACAAATGATAGGTTAATTCAACAAAATTCTTTCTTTTCAGATACAATTTCTATCTTTTCTCATGACAAACACAGTTTGTGAACCCAAATCAAAACCTAATACCCTTTGCCTTTTTGCTTATTAAATTGAGTAAAAATCTCTGCAACTTGTAAAGTAGTAGTCTTGATGCTTAAAAGATAAAACTTTTCTTCAATTTCTATTATCTTAAGTATCACTAAAAAAATGGGAAACAATGCTCCTTTTAATAAATAGGTCCTATAAACCTCTTTTTGGCTCTCCTTTTATTTAGCATAATGTATTTGGTGATTTTGGCCATTGAGAGCAACATCTTGTGGTTGATCTTATGGACTCACTAAAAGATTTACGAGAGGATTTTTAATCATTGATATTTTTTTCTGCATCCACTACTACTATTTTTCACTTGTTAAATAGGAAATAAATCAAAATCATCTATTAATCAAAATCAAAAGATTTGTGTGGTGGTTGAGGAGGAGATGGAAAAGAGAGAGTCATGTGAGAGAGAAGTTGTTAGCCAAAGTTGGTGTTTTTGGCGAATAGTATGGTGGAGGCTGGTGGATTGTGTGGTGGTTGTGGAGAAAATAAAAGAGAGGGAAGCAGATAAGATGTAAGTTATTGTCCCAAGTTAGGATTTTTTACGGCGAGTGAAGCAAAGGTTGGAGGATTGCATGGTAGTTGTGAATGTGATGGAAGAAAGGGGCATATGAAAGGAAGTTATTAGCCTGAAGTTGGTGTTTTTGGCAGCGAGTATGGTGAATGCAGGTGGTTATGGTTTTATGTTTGGTAAAATAGAGGGAGTTGTTTTCAGTAGTTTTTTTTTTGTTTTTTTCTTTTTCAAGGCAAGTAAGTTGAGTGACAATTTCATTATTTTAATGCAATATATGCTTTGGTCATTATTTGGAATATAATGGCAATCATGTAAATAATTTAAATATTTTTTTAACTTTTTATAGCATGTGTCATTCAGGATATAAATTATTACACAAATTATAAACTGTAAGATATAAACTACAATTCAGAAAATTATAGAGGCAAACCATAATGATAACTAATCTATGGAGGACCAAGTTAATTTTTCCATATAAAATTAATCATGTCATTAAGAATATTGGTGATCTACAGCGAGCAATAGATCATTAGTGATTAGTATGGTTGTATATATATAAATCATTCAATATTTCTTTTATATTTAAAAATCACTAGTTAGTTGGTCGCACATTATAACGAGAAATGTTTTGGCAATGTTATTAAATTTGATATGAGGGTTAACTTGGAAACCTCTCCACCTAGACCAGCCTAGGCTTAAAATTAAATCGGGTGGGAGTTGACTTGATGTGAGTTGATCAGCCTAGCAGGCTAACCACCGACTCGGTTAACCCGATCAAAACCTAGTTTGACTTAAAAAAAAACAATTCTAAAAGACATCATTTTAACTTTTATTTAAAAAAAATATTAAAATGATGATATTTTAAATTGACTTACCGAACCTGTGACCTAGATCATAGGCCCAACCGAGTTTAATAACTTTGCTTTTTAGAATATATTTTTTATTTGATTATACGATAATAAAAATAGACATTCGCAAGAAAGATAATGAATAAAATTATAGATGAAAAATGTTATTTTCTTCTTTAACCTGTTTGTTATAATTAATGTAATTATGGTTTACAACAAAATGGTTTTTTATTAGTAGCATAGTTCATTTAATAGAATGCAACAATAATAAGAAAAAAATATTCCAAAACCTTGGCTAGTAGGTCATTGAAAGTGCATAATTAATGAAAAAAACTCATTTCATCAAAAGTTATGATTTTCACACGAGCATACAAAAACATGTCTGGAGGTTCTAAAAGAAAACAAATGTAGTTTTATGCATTGAGGACAAATGAAAAAGAAAAAAATGGGTTATGGTTTTTTTCTGTGTTAAATTTGGTCCCTATTATTTTATTTTTTTAATTGATAAAATAAAATTTTATTTTACAAAATTGAGCATCAATTTAACATCGAGGCTTTTTTTTACTTCGCGAATATAATGTAGCAAACGATCTGAAGCAAATTATTAGGTTTAAAATCATGTGAACATAATAAGAGAGGATAAAATTGAATAAAAAAAGTTTTATGACCTAAACAAATAATTTTTTATAGACCAAAAGAAACTGTTTTTTTCCTTTTTCATTTAGTTTATTTTGTAATGTATGTATGGTTGAATTATATGTTACGTGAACTTATATCATATATTTTAAAAGAATACAATGACACCTTATGTTACATCATATACGACTCAATACTTGACTAGCCCATTGGTCTACGCTACGCCACGAGTTGGAGTAAAAGTTTTCTTCAATTAAAAAAACATAGGTATTTCTAATGTGTCTTTTAAAAAAGAAAAAGATGTTAACCATGAATTTAAAATCAATTACATATCTGACAATATTTTTATCTAACATTGAGAAAGAAACACATTATATCAACCTAGGTCATTCCAGGTTAACACGCGAAAATTACAGGGATAATCTTTAAAGAAACAAGTTGAGAAGTTAAATCTCAAATTAATTCAATGTTAAAAGACAAAATTGACAAAAAAAAACCCAATTTTGTTTAAAAAAAAAACAAGTGAACTTGAGTCAAACTCTCGATGCAAGTTATGCATGCCATCGGATTTAATAAATTTCTTATTCTTAGATTATTTTTTATTTAATATATTTATATGATAATAAAGCTCATGTGATTTTTTTTTGTTTGAAATATTTTTTTAAAATAATAAGAAAATAACAAGTGTGTGGGATTGGGATAACAAAAGCAAATCATTGGTAACAAAGGGTGAAACTGTATATTTTTTTAATTTTAAGTTAAATAAAAAGATTATCGATAACAAATGATGAAATTGTATTTTTTTTTAAATTGAGGAAAGGAAAAAACATTAAACAAAAATATAGACTATATGTTGTGGCTTAACTTGTCAAACTTGCGATCCGAGTCATGGAATCAACCAGGTTATTTCTTTTCCCATAAAACTGTATCTAAACAAAAGGACTAGAAAGAGCCTAGCACACTAGGTCTTTGGAAGGAACAACATGTAAGCCTTTAAGCCTAGGGTCGCACGCCTAAGCTTATTTTTTTCTTATTTAAAGGAGCAAGCAACATGTCATCTATTCTTTTTTATTGTTTTTTTTTAAATAGTAATACGATGCATTGTCTGTCAAGGTAAACGACACGTTGCCTTCCAATCTAGATTCTGGCTACCACTATGGTGATCGAAAAATCAAGGCTATAGTTTTTTAACCTGGCAAAACCATTTTTCAATCCATTTAAAGCCAAAAACACCAAAAAACAAAAAGGGTCCTATAACATGTAGAAACCAAATTAGCAATAAAAAAAAAACAACTCAAATCAAATAAATTTTCTTAGGCAAGATAAAGGCTCAAAATAACCAATATAAGACTCCCCTCACCGAATGGGCCCATTGACACCAAACTCAACCATTTTAGTGGTCGAAATAAGAGTAAAATATAACTTTCTCTCTATAAATAAGAATCTATCAGTCCTCTTTCTTTCCTCTAACGAAAAAAGATTGAAAAATAAGAGAAATAAACTTTGGTATCAAAATTAAAATTCTAAAAACTAAAATGATGGTTATCGATAAACTGAAAAAGATGGGAGACCAAAATAATTTTTTTTTTACCAAGATTCGAAGCCACCACCTATTTTACCTATAATTTTAACTTTGATCCTTTGACTTTTAATTCAACCCTTCCTTCAAAAAATGTATGCAATTGGATGCTAATTTGAGCTTGAAATGACTCAATTAAGGAGAAAAAAAAAGGTTTGAGAACCAGATTGAAAATTAGAAAACATTAACTATTCTAATCCACAATAATTTGTGAGAGAGTGCATAGTAAAAACGCTATAATGAAAATGCCACATGGCTTAGTGTTTTATATAATATAAAATTATTATATAATGCTAAGTTACACTAACATACTAGTTTCATATATTCTTCATTAATCATCCTTTCATAAATATAAATTAACACATCAATTATAAAGTTAGAAACTTAAATTGATTTTTATAATATTTGCAATATAATATTGTAATGATAACAATTATATAAATTTTAAAAAATCAAATAAATAATTTTTATTATTTATTAAGTAAAATTTAGCTAAGTTGGATAATTTTTTTTTTATATAGGTTTTATAAAAATACATTAGATGAACCCTCCACCCATATTTGATTCGAGTAAAACTAGGTTGAACGTTTACCTGATTGTTTTGATTATAGTGAAATCAGATAAAAAATTGATCTAAACAAACTGTGTGATATTGATCATTCCTTATTTGTCTATATTAAGCTAGGCAACGTCTAAGTGTTAACATGATATTTGGAATCAATTTTTTATTTCAATTATTTAATTTGAATTCAATTATTTAATTTGAATTCAATTGATAAACAAGTTGAATTCATATGTTTGGAAGATACAGAATTCAATTCATTCTGCTTTTATATTACCCTCATCATCTTCATTTTTTTCCTTTAAAGGTCTCTCAAAAAAATAGATGGGTATTTTTGGGAAGTTAATTTTAACATTAATTTATCCTTTTTAGTATAGTAAATTAGAGGGGTTGATTTTTAATTTAATTTTATACTATTTTTAAAGATTGAACTTTATTTGGAATAATTAACACTAAAAATGATTTCAAACATGAGATCTCATTAAAATCTCTTAATTAAATTTAATTCAAAAGGTTTCAAATATGTTGTAAAAGTTAGTTTCGTCTAAAATGAATGATGTTAAAATTCTCCTTCAGTTTATAGGTACCCCTACAAAAAAAGAGGAAATTAGATTCATGTATCCTAGTTGCACAAAATTCAAATTATAAAAAAAAATTTAAAGCTTACCCCAACCTAAAGTACTTGCAAATATTGCTTTTGTCATAGTTTATATATTTTAAGCATGTAAATAAGAAGAAGATTGATGTAGTAGTTGGATGTCTTTATTTCATCTTAATGTGCATACATGAATGTAAATTGAAGATTTGAATGCCATGTACTAAAAAACCTATTTTCCCATATTCTTTATTGTTTATATGAATAGTGAAGAAGTTATTTTCTTTTTTATTTTTATTTTTGCAATTATATCCTTCTCTAACCTAATTAGATAGGATTAGACATGAAATTATGAAAAAAAATATGAAATTGAAAGATAGAGAACTGAAAAGTAAATCATAAAAAAATACATTTCTCACAACAAATTCATAAAAAAAATTTATTTTAATCCAAAAATTTATTATATTTATTTTTCAGTTTTTAAGCTTGAAAAAGAGAAAGAAATTCACGTAAAAATACCGAGGAGAGAGAAATCATTAATTGGGCCACTTTATAACAGCAACACTCATTGTTCTTAGTGTCAACAAATCTCATTCAATGAGGAGAGTTTGATTGTGATTTTTTAAACCTTCATCTTGCCTAGAAAAACATATCGGGTCAAAAGAAAAAACTTTTTCTCTGTTTTATTTTGTGTTTTTGAGGTGTTTTTTTTTTTTTGGCGTTGGCTTGATAATTTTTCTAGGATTCTAAGGATATTTATCAAGTGTTTTGGGGCCAAAATTGGTGAAAAAAATATTTTGAGCTTTCGGGGGTACATGTGTTTCACACCGACCACTATTAGAAGTTTTCTTTGATGCTTGTGAATTCTTCTCGTTAAGCTTTTTTCAATGATCATGGGATGTCTTCATTAGAGTTTCAATATAACTTCAAGATGTAGTTCTTTCTTTATTTTTTTATATTTTCTCTCTCCTCTCTCCTCTATTTTTTAAAATTTTCAAACTCTCAAAATCTTGTTTTTCACTCATGCTATCTCTTTAAAACTTTCTAACAAGTGTTATAAAGGAAAAACACCCTTGCTAACTCTAGGGATGACAATTTCATTCAAACTTAAATGGATGCTAGCCAGAATATATGAGTATTTTTTGGATAGTTACCGTACTCGATAGTTAATAGATAGGGTATAAATATTGTCAAACCCAACCCAAAACCAACCCAAAATATATATATTTATATTACATAGATATATTTTCAAAACATTTATATTTTTTTTCAATATGATATGATATATACATATCTTAATATTGACACACACACACACACACATACGTACACCCATATATTAACTATTTTATTTTTTATTGAATAATAAGTAATAGTTATGAATATCTATATCCAAAATTGAATAGTTTATAAATATCTAATTTTTTTACTTGATAAATAATAAACAAAATATAAATATCAATAAAATTAACCCTGTTATACCATGTCCTTCCTAGCTAACTCTTGTGATGTTACTGTAAGATAGATTGATTTTGTCAATTTATTTAAATTTTAAAGGTGTTTGAGAGTGTGGTTATTATTGTTTTTTAAATTGTTTTTTACTTAAAAATATATTAAAATAATATATATTTTTTATTTTTTAAAATTATTTTTTATATCAATAAATAAAAATAATCTAAAAACATAAAAAAAATTAATTTTTTTTTAAAATCAAATTTTATCCACCCTTAATTAATTTTTGCTCGTACATCAATGCTACCTGGGCCAACAGTTGAAGGCTTCCACTAACTTTGTGAATTGTGATCGGATGACAACACATTCACAGGCTGGCCCATGATCTATCGGTCTCCAAGAAAAACAGCCGTGGCAGAATATCTTCAGGCCGAGAAATCTAACAAATATGATATATTATTAATTGCTCTTTAGTCCCTGATTCATGAACGTTATTTTATATTACCATTTCATGTTTGAAAATAATTGGATTTACAAAAAAATACCCATGTCTGTTATTAAAGCTACTGTCAGAATAGCAAGAATCAAGGGATGACATGATGAGGTTTATAAAATAAAGGACTACATTATAATTAAGGTTAACATCTAGGGACTAAAGAACAATTCACCCTATAATAAACTCTGTGGATATGGTGTTCGGACAGGCAAGTGCACTTCTTCTATCCTTCAGAGTCTGTTTTCTGGTAATAATAAAAACAGCAGCAAAAAGAAAAAAGAAAAAAGAATTAACTAAATAAATTCAGCTGATCAGCCAATGACCATGTCTGCTGCTGCCGCAACGGCCATTACACATTTTTCAACCCCAACTTCTCTCGGCCACAGCCAATTCTCAACCACTAAAAACAAGAGCGCGGCAATCTTATCAAACTCCATACCCACTTGCAAAATCACATCACCATCATCATCTATCAGTAAAGTCCAATATGGATATGGTTACTCGAAGAGAAACTCGGTTCTTACTGGGTTCAAGCCCTTTTCTTCGCCAGTCATGGAGTGGCAAGATTGCAAGTAATATACCAACAGTATTTCATTGTACTTTGCTTTTAACTAATTGTTTCCAATTTTGTTGGGCTGTGAAACTGTAGGAATAATTGGGAACTGGAGTATGTTGTTGCTGAAACTTGAAAGTGGTTCTTCAATGATTATTGTGAACACACTGTAGTTTAAATGCAGGGTTAAGATGGAGATTGACGTGCCTGTTGGGGTGGCTTATAATCTTTATTCAGATCGTCAATCAATTCCTCGTTGGATGCCCTTCATTTCATCTGTGCAGGTGTGCAACAATTTTGATGCTTCATTATTTCATCTTGAATCAAGAATTTTCATTTTAGTGTATAATGATCTAGATAAAATCTTGATCTGTCTTGAACGTGTTATAGCCATAAATGTGTGCATTTAGGATAAGTTGGTGTTTGATTCTATTTAATAGGTACTCAAAGACAAACCCGACCTATCACGGTGGTCACTGAAGTATGAAGCACTTGGTCAGAATATTGAATACTCTTGGCTTGCTAGAAATATGCAGGTAATGATCCTTTGTATTGTATGGAAACATTTTCACTAATTGTTCATGGACGCATGATGCTTTCGCTACGTTATCAGAGGTGAAATCGAGGTCTCCTTGCTATGTTCCCTTTCATTATTATTCTCTGTTCAACTTGTTGCAGCCAACTCCGAATCAGAAAATTCATTGGAGATCTCTGGAAGGTCTTCCTAACAGGTAACTGCAAAGAGCAGGTAACAAAAGTTCACGATTACCTCGTTATCTCGAAAATCAAGAACACACCTTCTAGCCATTGTATGATTAGTTAATGGGAATACGAGATTTCCTTTGCTAAATTTTCAGCTCAAGATGTCCAAGAATTTATTCCACAGAAATATAGTACCATCACAAGATTATGGAAAAGCTCTCGCCTGTTGTATTTGCTGCCTGTGGTTAAAGTAATCTTGTTGATACACTAATATGACTTGAAATTGAATAACTTGCAGTAAATAGCTAATTATCAAGTGTGTGTGTGTGTGTGTGTGTGTGTGTATTTCATGAAAAGATAAAAATTCATCTGGGACTAAATTATTGGATGAAAACAATATATAGAATCTGCATTGGCGCCATTAATCTTTGTAAATGTCTAGTAGATGCTTAGTGATGCTGAAGCAAGCACTTTTTTTGGGGCTTTCTATTAGGAAACTCTCCCTAAATATATTAAAGAGAGGGAATGGTGACCAATTGGACTGTTATGGACATAGATTAGTAGATCTAATTCATTGAAGTCGGTTCATCATATCAATTTGCTTTCTCTATTACCTGCTCAGGTCATATATTTTTTGTGGGGATTTGCTTGTATCCGTCTTTCAAATTCTCATTGCTACATGTTGATGATTTTTAGTGCTGTACCTGATGCTGTTAGAAAACACCAATTTCGGTGGGGTTTTCACGAATTTAGCTGGGAAGAATATCTCATGTGCATTGACTATTTGAGTGTCAGATTGCTTGTAAGGAATGTGTGTGATTGTTGACACTGTTGAACTAATCCATGCCCATATAACTTAGGATTCATGTCATGAAAGAGTTATCATACTGTTTTGTTCATATTTGAGTGCCTTGCAAAATGCAATGTCATTTCATTTTCCTTAGCATGATAGCAGAATGTTAATTAACATTTTTCTTACTTCGCAGAGGCATCGTTCGATTTTTTCCTAAAGGTCCTTCATCATGTCTAGTAGAAGTGAGCTCCCATATACAGCATTCAGTTCAATAACTTCAATCTTCATGAATACACCATTCACGGTTATTAATTATCAACTATTATAATCACAGTTCATCACCCTCAGTTTAGTGGATCAATTGGATTGTTAATTTGCTTAAGAGATCTACTAGATAATTCTGATAAGATTGCCATTTCTGCATGGTTTCTAAAACTTGCCAGAGTAGGCTTATGTAATTTCACTTCGAAGTAGAACCTTAGAATGAGAAAGAAAAATAAATCTGATAAGATTTCCTCCTTCTAGTCTCTGACAATTCATATGTTCTCATGCTTGGGATAGTAATATGTGGCTCTGTGAGTCTATAACAAGGAAAAGAACATGATGTTTCATTTTTCTTGCAATTAAAACTTAGCTCAGTCCCTTATAATTGTATTTTTCCTTTTCAGCTAACGGTTTCATATGAAGTTCCCGAGCTTTTGGTTCCTGTGGCAACGGTAAGCATTCTTCCTTCCATTTAGATGCTATTTTATTACTCTGAAAGGAGCACCACATACTTAGCCTGCAAAAAAGTATACAATGAACGGTAACATGCATTTTAAGTGGGTGTGCGGTTGCATGCTTGTGCGTCCGTGCTGCTTGTTTTCAGCCGAGAAGAAGATGGAAAATTGTCTTATTTAAGGACATGTCCTTACACTTGCAATGCAGTGAGGGATTAGTCTGTTTTACTTTATTGTGATTTTTGCAGGCACTGCAACCTTTGCTTGAGAGCTTACTCAGAGGGGGTTTGGAAAGGTTTGCGAAACTTGCAAAAAACACTTTGGCTGACTGAAACCTTTGCTCCCAATGGGGTAACTGGAACTCATGTTTAATGATCATCGACAATTTTTTCAGATGGAATATTTTCAGAAACAATATGATTCTCTTTCACTGGCAGCATAGTTCCCTGTAGAAGGGAAAAGTTCTCTTATTAATTTGCCATTGATTGTATTCACAACCTTACTTTGGATGATTGATCAGTTCCACAAATAATGAAAAGTTCGTGTTATAGGCATGAGTTTTCCTTCCGTTGGCAGCACTCCCTAATTTCAATAAGAGCAGGTTATTTAAATAACACTTCTGTTTCTTGCTCTCTTCTTACCCATGTTGCTGAACTGCTAAATTTACCACTCTGACGTATGTAAGAACAAAAGAAAAGACAACTTGTTGTCCCATTTTTTATTCTGTACGTTATCAAAAATAGTTTTGACACACCTGCATTAGGGTTCATTGTAGGGGATCATGGAAAGGTGGCTAACTTAAGACTAACCCTACAGGAACTTTTCATATGATGCTTCTGTTGATTTTGATAGCATCAACAAAAAACTGAATTGGTCAGTTTAATTGCTCTCCCTTGTTTCTTATGCAGCTCTTATCTCCATTATAGCCCTTATATTGCTCTAACCAAAATTCCAAAATTCCGAAATTCTTATCTCCATCAGCACTGGTAGCTTTCCATGTTTATGAACCACTTCCATTTTGATTTAGCTGTTGGCTTTGGGAAAAAGTTGTTGATATGAATATAGTGACAGTGACAACTCTGCTGTGGTTGGAACTTGGAATTCTCGCGGTGATCTTCAGTGTTTCTCGCGCAAACGTGGAAAAAAAAAAGAGCAAAGTCATTCTGATTTCCTGTTTGAGAGTTTCGAGTCAGGTTATGTCAACGAACGTGTTAAACATCTGAATACTCTCAAGTCTTATCGCTGAAGGATCTGAATACTCTCAAGTCTTATCGCTGAAGGAGTCGTTTGAGAGCCCACAGATGATATCAGCCTTTTTAAGTTTTAACTCGCTTTACTGTGTACGTCTTTCTTTGAAAGCGCCCTTATATTCTATAATTGTATTAAAACAACATTTATATCAAGAAATCAAAACGAGTAAATCGGTGGTAAGAGTTTGAAATTAAAAAATTTATTTTTTTTATGATTTTAGATTCGAGCCCTGTGGTTGCTAATATGATAGTCATTGGAGGTTTATATGGTCGTTAATTTCAGAACCCGTGAGATTAGTCGAAGTGCACGCAAACTGACTCGAATACTCACATTAATAAAAATATATATATTAATATTTACTGAAAATTTATACTCACCAGTCAAAGCTCTTGGGGGTAGGTTGGCATATTAAAATTACAAAGCAAGTTGAATTGAGTATGCTAGCCACTTCATGAATCAAGGGTTCGTAAAAGTGAAACATGGAATTAATGTTTCATTCTAAAATACAAAACAGTTTTTAAACCTATGCATTGGGTACATGTTTAAACAGGGGTCTCATAGGGAATGCAGAGCACATATAGTAGCTGAAAAGGAGAGAGAAAGAATAGACCATAATAAGAAAATTTTATTCGAACTGTACAGATACATATCAAGATTAAAAATGGAATATATCAGATTTGGCAGCTAGGCCAAAACCAATCCATCCATCAAGAACGTATTTTTAATAGAGCACACATCTGAATCGATCTCTACACCACCAGCATCCACCCCCCCAGTATGTACATCAACCCATCAACACATACTCAATGCTTGCTGTTTGAAAATCATCATCTGCAAAACTGCAAGCTGCTTTTTCTATCATGAAACTGAAGAAGCCAAAAACAGCTTGTTTAATCAGCAAGAGAAATTAGAAAATTATTCTATAACATTCAGCGGTTGGCACTGTGTTCCAAATGGTTCCTCAAGCTACACAATGCCTCTGCAGAGAGGCTACACCCTTGTTTCTGTTTAGGTGCAAGTGGTGAAGAGAAGCACACAATAAGTGCAGTGAGATTGTCCAATGCTTTACAATCCAAGGCTTCCATGACAAGGTCCTTAGCACACTTCTCAGGGTCATCATGCTGCCGCAGCCCACGGCGGACAAGGCTGACCGCATGCTGACTTGAAATGAATTCCCAAATCCCATCACAACCAATTATGAGAAATTCATCTTCCTCTGTTAGAACAAGGTGCTGGAATTCTGGCTCAGAAATGAGAGGTGAAGGAGAACCCCAAGAGTGTTTATTGTACCAGTCACCAAGTGCTCGGGAAACTGACAGTTCACCATTTAGAAATCCATAATTATCAACATACCCACCCAATTCTTCAACCCGCCTTCGCTCTGATGGATAAATAGGCCTATGGTCTTGGGACATGTCGATTGCCTTTCCTTTACGACATAGAACTGCTCGGCAATCACCAGCATTAGCAACCATTAATAGCCTGGAATATGAAAGCATGATCATGATGCTTGCGATGAAAAAAAATCATTTCCAGGAAATACTGAAAAACTATCAACGTGAAGCACAAAAAAAAAGGCACTTAGAAGTTTCTATTTTTTTCGAAGTCAACTAGAGTAATGCACTTAAAAGATGATGTAGGAAGGCTGGTATTGAGCCATCTTAACCATTAATGGTAACATGCAATGTGGAGCCAGCGCATTGGACATCAAAAGTTAACTCACACGTTTGCAGGTTCAGGTAAAACATCATGTGCGAGGACAAAAACAAGACAACCATAGTTAGCATAACATCATAGACTAGATGTGAAGATTGATATAGAATAGTGGATTTCATAAAACATTTATAATAGATAAACTGAGTGGTGATTGACCAACATCACATCCACAAATATACCTAAATACATAACTCCGGCGAGGTAAAACAAAGCATTCACATACACATGGTTATATTATCATGTTCAAGAGCATGGATATACCTTCCAAATACGAAAGCAGTAAGTGCAGTTGTCCCTGAAAAAGTGCTCACACTGCAGTCATTTTCCAAAGCCAGATCAGCCTGGTGAAATGCTTTCCGGAGGGAGTTCTCAACCTCCTTCAAGAATATATTGTCAACTTCAGATGTTTGAGGGAAATTTACATCTTCAAAAAAGATTCTCATTGCATTTCTTCTGATATAAGCTGCTGCTTCCGGTCCTTCATGACCATCGAAAACCTGCAAATAAATTCAATCTCAGTCAGTTATAAATTCCTTCAACCTATCAAATAAATAAATAAATATTCAACAACCATAGGTTTGATCAACAATTACCCCATAGAAAGCACTGGGCTTTGGAAACTTAAAGGCTGAGCCCAATTCAGCGGATAGATCATCTATGCGTATATGCTCATCTTCCATGTATCTTCGATTCCCAATGTCAGCAAAGCTACCAGAACGAATACTAGGAACAAACTCCAGGATGGCGGACTCAATAGTTTCCGCATCTGAAACTTTTTCTGAACATGTAATATCCTGCAAAAGGAGTTGATTTTCCATTAAGTTTTTCACCTACAGCACAACTAATCAAAATCTAAAAATCTTTCAATCATCATTGACAAAATCTATTTTTACAGTTCTCGCCATCAAATGCATAATTAAAATTATTCTTTCAATTAAAATTGCTATATAGCATTGGAAACACCCAGAAGTGAATTTCTATAATTTTTCTATTAATTTTTCTGTACCCTACAAATAAATTAAAAAAAGGCAGAAAAATTCATTCAGATTCAGCTGGACTACAAACAAGACTAAACAACCCCTTATGAATATTAAAAAAAAAAACAGTAATTCAACACACAACCAGTGGAAAATACTCAATTTTAACTAATAAATATTCAAGATTCTCAAACGAAGCAAACCCTAGCAAAAAAGAAAAGGATGATGAAGAAAACTGACCAATTGGGAGGCGGATAGCTCGGCGGAGATCAAATCGGAGACTCGAACTTGACTTAACCTTCTAGGGGAAGAAGAAACAGCAACAACATCTTCAATCTCATGAGCAGGGCTCTTTCCTTCAGCAGCAAAATATTGAACATCCAACACCGGCACGCTTACTGCCTCTGATTCAACTACCATATTTTCAACTACCATATTTCATTCACCGAAAAAATAATGATAATAAAATCAGTTAATTTTCTGTTTTCCGAAGATTCCAACTTCAAATCCCTTTCTCTCCTCTTCTCTTTCGCTGGTAATAATGATTTTAATTTTTTATTTTCTGAGTGGTCAAATTTTGAAACTTAACTGGCTTCAGCAATAGGCGTATATATATGTATAACTGATTCAGGACTTCTTTATTTTCAAGAGAGCGATGACCGGTGGCTACAGGTTACTTAAGTTCGGTAATTGGACACGTGTGCGTTTTTAAACCATGGGATCTTAAGGGACCGTTGTTTTCACACGCTAATCGAGTAGCTTCATTAACACGTGACTGTTATTAGGTTGACGCGTGTCATTTCCATGACTGTATCGTCCTTCTACGGGGGGAGGGGGGTGTAGCGTGCTGAGCGGTCACTGGGGAAAAGAAGTTTTTCTGACTGTTTGTTTGACATTTAGGTTAAAAAATAGGTTGTAAAAAATATTTTAATTATAATTTTAAAAAATATATATTTTATTAAAATTATTATAAGATAAAGGATATGAGTCAAGTTATTAAGTCAACTCAATTATATAATATATTTAAAATGATGTAGAATATTAAATTTAAACAAGTTTCAATTTCAACACAACTACTGGCCTCAATTTTAATATATCTTTTAATTAATAAAAAAGTTTGAAAAAATTGAATTTTGAATTAAAAAGTATGATTTAAATATCTAAAATACAAATTAAACCTAAAGTTTTTAATTATCCAGATTATAACAACCACAATTCATGGTTAAAAAAACACAAACCTCCATTATTACATGTTTAAGGGAGGAATACTTTTGATTTATAGCTGATCCGATTGAATTTAAGCTAGGTTTAGTTTAATTATTCAAATTACCAAAAAATAAGTTTTGTCGAATTAAAATCTTAATCGGATTAATTAGCAGTCCGATAGAGTCATACTTGGAAATCTAATAGATTTCAAATAAAAGGGTAAATTTTAGACGCGGGCGTCCCTGAAATGACAGTGGGAGACGCTTTGGCGCGGCGAGGGGAACACGCGGCAACAGTTTCGTCGCCGTTGACAGGAATAGGGATCCACAAGATAATTCTGGACGGCTAAGATGCATCTGGACTCTTCTGGGGATTGCTAAACGTCATGTGACTTGCCTAAATAATTTTTCTTCTACTTTTCTAATGCTGGCTCCACGGAAGCTCTCTTTTTTTTTAAATTTTTAATTAATATATTCTTTTTTATTTTTAAAATTAAATTTTTAATAATAATAATAATTAATCCTTTAAATTATTTTTGTAATCTCATAATACTTCTATTATAATTTATGCTTTAAGAATTTTTTATTTTATATAGATAAATTGTATTTAAATAATACATTTATAAAAATAAAAATTATTAATACATAACAATAAAAATTAACCTTTAATATAAATAAAAAAATTTGTAAAATAAAAAATAACCGATGTAGAATATTTATATTTGTATCTAGCTTCTGTTTTTTATAAGAAATATTTGCTTCCTGTTTTAGTTTTTAATTAGCATTAATAATTATTATTTTATTTATCAATTCATATATTTTTTAATTTATTTTGTTAAGTGCAGACACCATCATCTCATTTTTCATTACAAAAATTACAATACTGAAAAACATTTTATAACATTCACGCCTTCTGGTTTTATGTCAAAAATTAACTTAAAATCATACTCGCAATAAGTGCAATAGCTAGTGAATTTCCATGGCGATCTGAAAAATAACAATAATACCAAGAAAACAATAGGATAATTATAAGACCCGGTTTAGCTCAGCAGATCAATCTGATGACCCATTAACTCGAGGCTTGGTAGTCTGGTTAGTAAAACTTTATTTTATCAAAACAATATTTTCTTTTTCTTTTCAAATTCAAATATTATATTAATCTGAATCAATTCAAAATCAAATCATCAACTCATAATGAGTTTTGTACCAAGTTAATCTTTGGTCTGGATAATATGAATAGTATTGGAGCACTACAATTTTGTTTTTCTAGCTACTTTTCTTATGCTGGCCCGAAGGAACCTTTATTCTTTCTTTTTCATAAAAGAATTTGTCTGCTTTCCTTTCCCTGAAAACAAAGGTAAATGGCTTCCGGGTAAAAAGCTCCTTTCATTTTCATGGTTGAAATGGAGAAAGTTGCGTGGGGTATGGCAGCTGCTGCTACGATCCATAATTAATTATCATTGAAACATTATCATCAAGGTTTCAATTTGTATCATACCATGTACGTTCATCAACATAAAAAAAATTGTTATCTAATGGGATTTTTAATTAAATATTTAATTTCATAAGTAGTGTAATAGGGGATCATTAGTAATCTTGATTTTACGAAGGAAAAGGTTTTGAAAGCACAAAGAAAACAAACAAACTTGACAAGGAATGGCCTTTATAACGTTTAAAAACTTGATGAAAAGGGATTTTTTAAAAATTTATTTTTTAAAATTTTTAGTGTTTAATTACCATTAGATTTTTGAGTGAATGAAAAATATTTTTTAATAAAAAAAATTGGTTTGATTTTAAGAAAAGTATATTTTTTTATTTTGAATAGAAATATTTTTCAGAATTTATAAGAAATTCAAAATATCTTATGATTTATTAATTATCATATATCTGATCTTCAATTTTTTTATTGTTATATATTTTATTTTGAATTATTTTTTTTAATTTTTTCCTTAAAATTTGATTTTTATATCAACTTTAGTTTTTATTATTTTGATTGTTATTTGTTTTTTTAATTATCTATTAGTTTTAATCATATTTTTTTATTATTTATTTTATTTGAAATAATTTATAAAAAATAAAAAAATTTACAAAAAAAAATATTAAATTTTTAATTGTACGCAGTATCACGCTCATACGTGTAGCTTTGTCTGCCCTCCAAAAACACCTAGATGTTCACTTCACAGCACAGCCCACGGCTTCCCATAATAGAAAAAAAAAGGTTGGCGTAAGTGTGTTTATTGCTCCAACTAGCCAAACCACTTCTAAACTCTCTTGATTGGTCAACTAAATTGACCTCTTGATGCCAGGTGTCTGATATATGAACTGCAAATTCCATCTCTGTCTCGGACTTGCATCGAGTAATAAAAAATATCTCAGGAGTCATATCAGAAGGGTAGGTCACCCCTGTCAAGGCAAAGATTAACAAGTTTTTTTGTCAAAATTTCACTCGTGAACATCCTGGGCAAAAACCACGATAGCGACAACTTGTTTGTGGTTGTTTTCCGTGGTGCTCACGGCCTGATTAGGGTTTCCACCATTGATCATGAGAAAGCTATTTTCGTTCTTTATTAATGTCTTTAATCAACAATCTTTTAGGGTTTTGTTTTGTCTGTGACCTGCTGGTCTTCTTTACCTAGAAAGCTTTCCATGTCAGACATGGCGGCCATCATCCATCTTAAATTATATTTAATATTTACTCGTGAGAAATGATGCTAATGAAATATTTTACTTGCCATGTGTAGCATTCATGTGAAAACGTGAAAGAAAAAACCCATTCTCGTCAAATGATGCTCGAATAATTGTACATGGGATATCAGTATTCACCAGATCATGCATCAATTAGGTCATCTCTGAATCAGTCCAGATTAGTAAGCATCCACTGATTTCTTACTGGATATTGATTGCTTCACGTTAGCCTTGTAGATCCCAAAACTCACGTTAGCCCGATGTTTGAAAAAAACGACAGAGATGCTGATCAATGGCTAAAGTAGGCGTGATAATGGAATCATCTTAAGAGATGTGTATAAAAAATTGAGGTGCTCGTTAGGTGAGAAAGAAACAGCTGACTTATTACCGCAGCATGCTTGGAATAGTTTAAGGGTAAATCGTGCAGGGAGAATCTTTAATCTTTAATTACGCTACCTTTAACATTATTATTATCTTTAATCTTTTAAGACAGTGATAATTTGATAGAGAATAATATATTAAATTATATTTAAAAATTTAAGTTTTTGAATTAAATTGATTCTTTGACATGATATTAGAATTTTGATGATCAAACAGTTACAAATCTGAATCTCATCATTTTCATTTATTTGATAAAAATAATAACAAATTAGTATGGGTCCGTCCAAGTTTCAAGTTCAAAAAGCTTTATTTAAAAGGATGTGTAAAAGAGTAATATAAATCATGCATTGGAACCTCATCTAGAAGCTTAAACTTTTGGGTTGAATTGATTTTTTTTACACAACCGTTGTTTTTAAAGTGTTTTTTCCTTGAAAATACATTAAAATAATATTTTTTTTATTTTTAAAAATTTATTTTTAACATCAACACATCAAACTAATTTAAAAATATCCAAAAACAATTATTTAAAAACAAAACTCCAATTAAAACACCCCCGCACACTACCCTAATCTCTTTCCATGAAATCTTTCCACAACAGATAAAAAAAACGCACTATAAGAGCAAAAGACAAATTTGAAAGTTGAAAAGACTCAAGGGAAGGAGTGCTAGGAGGGATTTGCGCCAATCAAAACAACAGGAAGAAGAACGGCAGACGCAAGGCCAAGTTTCTCATGTAACAAGGAAGGAATGTGCATCAATATGGCGACGATTGTGACTTCAATGGAAAATAAATTTGGAGAAATTTCGATTAATGAGTGATTTAATTAATTTAAGGTACGAGTGATGTTCTTTTATTTAAAATAATGATGTAATGTTAAAATTGTGGGTTTTAATTTTCGAGGTGAAGAGCTTGGAATTAAGTGCCGATTGAAATAATGGTTGCGATTGCAAAGAGGTTTTTTTTAATATTTTTTATGATCTATTAATTTCAAGTAAATATCTAAGGAATTTCAGTTTCTTCATTTTAATATGTTTGTGCTTGTGATACACACACACACACACACACGAGGGAAATGTTATTTCATGGGAGGAATTTAATTTTATGCGATGTAAATGCACCACACCAATGAAGTGTAATGTATTAAAAAAAATTAAATTGACCGCAAGGAGTTAAATACGTGAAATAGAAATAAACTATGGGAATTTAATTAAATTGACTGCAATAGCGGAGTTTAGTACATAAAATTTGATTCGGTTACAATAATGGCTTTAGACAGGAGAAATATCTAAAATGAAAGAGAATATTTTACAATGTCTAAATAGGTCACTGTAATAATTGTGAATGATTAATATGTTTATGACCATAAATGGGTCATGGAATAATTATGAATAAAAAAGTTTACATGGACCAGAAATAGGCCAATGGAATAATTCCGAATGAATATATATATATATATATATATATATGAAGGGGTCAGTAGCATAATTATGAATAAAAAATATATAGATAGGTCATAAATTGGCCAAATAAATATAGTGTATGAAGAATATATAAATGTGTTATAAATGAGCAAAATAATATTTGAATATTAAAATATATAGATGAATCATGAAATAGCATGATGAGTAATTTAGGGTAAAAATTAAATAAATGAGCCATAAATAGGCATGAGTAATAGTAGAAAACAAAGAATAATATGGATGAACTTTGATTGAGATATTTTATCTGGGAGATAAAAAGTGATATTGACAGCTAGCTATAAGTAAGATGATGGATATCAAAATAAACAAATAAATGTAAATGGGTTGGAAATAACACTATGTGTGATTAAATGAATGTAAAAAATCGGTTAATTAGAAAATAATTTATTGACATTAAAATTAATAAGTGAAGCAAAGAATGAATCAAGGTAGTGACCTCAAATGTTAGTGGTTATAATAGACTGATGAGTTAATTGTTAAGCTAAAATATTATCACAAGTAGATAAGAGGAACATGAAATTCTAAATTATTTTGGATTATAAACTAAAAGTATTGGTAATGATTTTATAGAAGTGGTTGAATAAAAATATAAATGATAATTGTAATGAAAATCATGGGATCGATAGGAAATTTAATGAAAAAAAATACTAGGTTAATATTATTCCTATGATAAGTGATCAATTGAAATATATATTTGTATACTAAAAATATTATTTTTGTTCCTATGTGTTCTACACGTGTTTTTCTATTCTTCTAGGTACCTTGAGATCATGTACAAACCTTTAAAAATTAATTTATTTTGGGGAAAAGTTTGTAAAATGAGTTAAAATTATACAATAAATTATTGTGTATCTATTAAGCCAACAATGATGTATAAATTACAAATATAATAAAAAGAAAATAAATACTTGTTATGGAAATCATGTGCTTAAGAAGATGTCGTAAATTTATTATCTTGGATTTAGTATTGCGTATCTTTATTATGTGATGATGAAAGTAAAAATTAGCAACCTCGAGGCTACCTTATATTAAAAAAAAATCCATATATGTCACGCACATGACAATTAGAAAGGTGACAATTGCATTTAAAAGTTTAGGACATTACAGAGGTAGCGTGATAAATATATAACTTAGATAATAAGAGATAACCTAACAAGAGTTAACCCGTAAAACTTATGGTCTAAGTCATGAGATTGGGATAACCTGATAGAAAAGAAATTGAAGAAAACCACAAAGCCAAATGTTTTTTTTTAAATAAATAATGTTGATCAATGAAATCAAAACAAGAAATAAGCTAAAAAAAGATGTTGACTCGCATTAACTTTTTAAATTTGCAACCTGAGTTGTTAGACCGGAAGTACTATACATGAAAAAATGACGAAGATAAAAAAAAAATCAATTTCTCAAAAGGATCTAAAATAAAAATGACAATTTAAACAATGAGGGTGAAAATCAAAATAAAAAATAAATTAGAGAGCAACCCAAAACTAGGGTTAAATTGAAAAACACATATCTTTAATTAAAGATAAAAATCAAAAGAATAAGGACCAAATTGAAAAAAAAACAATATTCCATAAACCTAGATTAAAGGATGAAATTGAAAACTAATAAAAAAATTTCAAAAGGGTCAAGGAAAAAAATTACAAATCAAAAGAATAAGGATCAAATTAGATAAAATAATATATGACAAATTGGATTTGAAGGACTAAATTGAAAATAAATAAAACTTTGATAAAAGAACTAAGAATAAAAATTAAAAATTAAAAGAATAAAAATTAAAATTGAAATACTAAAAACAAAGGAACCAACATGTAATTATTTTGAGGGGGGAGAAAATATAAAAAGAAAAAGAAAGGCCTATCACTAACAACTTTTTGAATTTTTATATTAATTAATCAACATAAAACTTAGTGAAAAGATAAAAAAAAAAAAACCTACTTGCATGGTTTAAGTTTTTTTATTCCAAGGATTAATTTGTCTTTTCATTGTATTGTTTTTGAAAAAGATTTAAATACCTTCAGTTTAAAAAAGTTTGATATGAACAACAATGAAGTTATTTTATTGTTCATTAAAAATTAAAAAGTCATATATATCTCGGACAAGTAATTGATAACTAAAAAATCATGGAAAAAAGATCAATCTATCCCAACTTATAGGCCTCTCATTTGTTTTTTTAAAAAGCACAAAAGTAATTGCACTGTAACAATGGATAGTAAATTTAATAGTATGTTAGGGAGTGTAGTTGCAATTGTTTTTTAAAGTGCTTTTCATGTTAAAATACATTAAAATAATATTTTTTATTTTTTAATTATTTTTGAGATCAACGTATCAAAACGATTGAAAACATAAAAAAATTTAAATTTTAAAAAAAAATTAAATCTTTTTAGAAACACGGATATAACCGCGTTACCGAACAATCACTTAAAGAATTTGTTAATTATTAATCATTAAAGTGTGTCAAATGATTGCTACAAGGATTTTGCTGGAGAATTTAGAGTTTTTATTAATTATTAATATGTCTCATTTTACTAATTAATAGATGAGAACTAACATAATGAGTAGTTGAGAAAATAATGAAAATTCAAACCGGTTTTATAACAACTTTTTAGTTAATGAATTAATTTAGACATGATGCGAAATTAAAGGAAATCATGTATGATCTAGTCTTAATTTATTATGCAATAAATAAAAAATTATACATATTAAACTGTCTATTGAATTTAGTCTATTACTAGTTAGATGACCCGCGCGATGCCGCGGGTTATTTTTTTTTTGCATAAAAAATATCAAAAAAAGCTAAGATTTAAAAGTGTTAGGTCTTTCTGCAAAACTATACCCAAGAGTCTTGGATTTGGCTGCAACGTCTGACCCAAGAGTAATATTTATAATATTAATAATAACATTAAACTTGCATGACCCAAGTTTAAGTGGGTTTGGCTGCAATACCAGACCCAATAACCTTGGATGTGAGTCTGGCTGCAAGGTCGTATCATAAAAGTGTGATAATTAAATAGATTAAGTAAAAAGAAAAAAACATAGAAAAAAAACCAACATGAAGAAAATAACTAATGAAGAAAAAGAAAAAAAAAACCGAATTAACTGGGTTAACTCTTCAAACCAGGTTCACCTGTCAAACATTGGATTTGTGTCGTAAAAATTTGATAACTAAATAGAAAAAAAAAATTGACGGGTTACCCTAGAATTAACTGGGCTAACCCGTCAAACCCGGGATCCGTATCATAAAAATCTGATAATTAAATAGAAAAAATTTAATATTAAGAAAGTAAATGAAATAAAATAATTAAAAAAGAAAAGAAAGAAAAAAGCCAGAAAAAACTAAAGGCATCAGCTTTTTCACTATGGACTGCACTGTGAAGTCCACAATAAAATGCTTAAAAAGGAAAAGAAAAGGGGAAAAAACAAAGGCATACCCACGGGTTAATTTTTTTTTCTTGCATAAAAAATATAAAAAAGGCTAAGATCTAAGAGTGTTAGGTCTTTTTGCAAAGATATACCTAAAAGCCTTGGGTCTAACTGCAACGCTTAACC
>Ga0307517_10002106_pt1 | contig 32387 bp, 15 predicted proteins | sample 23_EM_MG_FD_194515 | JGI IMG/M metagenome (GOLD analysis project Ga0307517, IMG submission 194515) | Populus trichocarpa ectomycorrhiza microbial communities from riparian zone in the Pacific Northwest, United States - 23_EM | ecosystem: Host-associated > Plants > Roots > Unclassified | place... | reverse complement strand
TAACAGTAATCACTCGCAAAATCTATAAACAATAAAGAGCAATTTATTCACTTCATATATCCTTTATTCCATGAGAATTTGAGAGTTATTCAATCAAATTATTTGATATAACTTGACCAAAAAAAATTATAATTTCGGAACTTTTCAAACAAATGAGCGTCTTAGTTTTCTGATATTCTATTCTTCTTACATTATTTTTTTTAAAATATATATTATAGCTGGGTAGATAGTATGTATTTAATATTGTAATAATTTTTGCAGCTACAGTTCAGAAAAAAAAAGTTATAAAAGATGATTTTTTTTTCGTAACCAAAATTTAAATAGTGTTTTTAATGGAATTCATTTAAAATTATGGTATATATTAACTAATCAAATACATTTAAAATTATAATTAAAGCAAAATATATTTTCAATCATATTTAACAATACTTCCAAATGAAACCTAACTAATTCAAAATATGCTTTTTACACCCGCAAATAACAAAAGAGTTTAAGTGTTTAGCTTAAATAAATAAATAAAAAAACCCCGAAAATGCTGTGTAATCATTTATAGAAAAAAAGAAGAAGCTTGAGATGAATTACACATCACTCTTTGATAATTTATGGCGATAATTTATATGAGTTGAGACAGCTATTAAAATAAAGATGAGCTCATCAACCCACCGAGAGAAACTCTTCACGTGACAAGTACACGTGTTACACTCTCAGTCGAAGAGAGGAGTTACCACCGACAAGTGGGCCAGCTTGCAGCAACTTGCTGGTAATGTGTCCATTAAAGAGTTTCGCACGTGTTGTGTTACCGGACAAACCAGTAACCAAACTGGATAAACCGGTAACTATCACACCTAGTATTTTGATAATTCTTCGAAAAATTAACGGTCAAGATCTTATACAACCTTAAAAAAAAAAAACTCTCCTGTTTTAAATAGTAGAAGCTTGTTGGGTTTCCTCTCTCGTTTCTCTCTCCAAGAATTTTGGTCTTTTGAAGAGAAGAGAAATCGATTGATTGATCCGTATGGTAATTGGGCTCGTCTTTCGAGGTTGGTTTTAGCTGAATTCTCTGTAGTAAGCTAGTTCTTTTGAAGAGAGTGAAATGGAAAGAGATTTTTTGGGTTTGAGTTCAAGAGAACCACTGGCTGTGGTTAAGGAGGAGGTAAACGCTGATGGGTGTAAAGAGTCAGGTATCTTCTTCTTCTTCTTCTTCTTGCCTTAAAAAAAAAGTTTTTTTTTTTTTTTTTCATCTTTTGCTTTGGTTTTGTGATTCTAGCATTAAAATGAACTTGTGAGCTTAGTTATATTTAGAATTAGTTGTGATATGAAATCGTGTAGCTTTGCTTTTGCTTTGGTGTGGAAAATTTTCTCCTTTTCTTGTACCTTGTTAATTCTGAGTGCATGGCCGGTGCAGCCGCGAGTCTGTGACTGTGATGTTCGAATTGAATAAATGAAAAGAAAGAGTAATTGTCTCATACCGTTTAGAAATTATGAAGGTTTTTTTTATAAAAAAAATCGTTGCTGAATTTATCTGTTTGATACAGTGTATATATACAACCAATATATGTGCATATATGTGCGTCGCCATATATCTACTGTTGACGGATTATATCTGTGAGATAAAGATTCAATTTTGTATCAGTGCCTGTTTACATCGATATTTTATAATTGTTTGTCTTCATATGTTTGACTGTTTATCTCAACAAGCAATTTTGGATTATACACAATAGGTTGATTTTCCCAGTTTAGCTTTAAAGAGTGTGCCATCTGGAGTCTGATTCAAACAGTTTGAGCTTCCTTTTCCCTAATAATTTGATAGTGACCAAAAGTTGAGTGTTATGTTACTTTCCCGGATTTGTTTTGAATTAAAAGGTTATGCAGTTGCTAATCCTTTTGTTGAAATCTATACGATTTGCTACAGGTTCAGGGATGCAGTGGCCCTTCTCTAACAAGGTCTCCACCCCTCGTCACTCCACGGCTGAAATCCAGGTATGGTATAGTTCCTTCCTATCCCTTGTGTTTAATAATATGTTTACGTTGAGTAGCTGTTAGGCATCAATGGAAAGTTAGTTAACGAAGCTCCCTGGAATAATCAACTTATCAGCTGGGTATGCTTAAAAATCCTGAAGGAACAAACTTTATCACTTCCGTTTGCTATTTAAAATGAGCTGGACGAATATTTCCCTTGGTGCTAGGATTTAAGCAAATGTTTATCATCAAATCCCATTTTATTTCATATATAAGAGCTAATGTCATTATTCCCCCATGGATTTTTATCATATAGAAATTATTCAATCTCAATAGACAAGGTGGGACTCATTTTTCACTGACTGCTTATCCTGTGCAACACGATGTGCATTCTATGCATCATCCTCATGATGTGAAGATGTTTCCAGTCTCCAATCATGCAATTCCAATTTCTATGGGCAACCATTTCTTCAAGAATCATTATCCAGCAACTGGTCAGAATATGGCGGGGACTACCACGAAGCCACAGTTGCTAGGAGGAATTCCTGTCACAGCTCCACATTCAATTCTTCCAATGGTTGGTTCTGTTGCTGGGGTAACAGACTCAAGGTAAGGTATCACTTTATTCTTTAAATGAACACTTCCAAATATTTCTTACAATGAACATCAATTGAAACATGTTTATGGGAACAGTGTCAGGGCATCTGGGTCTCCTGCTCAATTGACCATCTTTTATGCTGGCTCAGTCAATGTCTATGATGATATATCCCCTGAGAAGGTTTTTTCTTGGTCTTTCTTTCTTCCGTCTAAATGTGTGTGCCGGCTGTTAATTTATTGTCTAATGGGAAATGGTGATCCTAAATTTCGTTTCTTTATGGAATCCTACGCAGGCTCAGGCAATCATGTTCTTGGCTGGAAATGGGCCTTCCATTTCATCTAACTTAGCACAGCCAATAGTCCAAGTCCAGGCATCTAGCTCTAAGCCAGCAGCAGCTGATCTTAGTCCTGTGAACCAACCTATAATGTCCACTCCACCATGCTCTCGTCTCTCAAGCCCATCACATACTGGTGCCCAATCAGGGAGTGGGTCAACTAGTACTGAGGAAATCATGGCAACTAAAACCACAGGAGCTTTGACCACTCATGTTACCAAACCAGAGCATACAAAGACAGCAAATGTAGTGGGATCTGTTACTACAACCACCATGATACCATCTGGTATGATCTTTTTTTCTCTCTTAAGAGGGTGATATTCTAACATATATTGTCCCCTTGAAAAACTTTCCAACTAAAGGATTTTTAAATTATGCAGCACATTCATTCAGAACTTGTTACATAGTCTACAGATTAGGTTTTTGTTTGTCTACATCTGCAATGTAGAATTGATTGCCAACCTCTGTCACTGCAGTCCCTCAGGCTCGAAAAGCATCATTGGCTCGGTTTTTAGAGAAGCGCAAGGAAAGGTGAGTTCTTATTTAAGGAAGAACTAAAGATGCTTGTTTACACTATCACTTTGACCATAATGCTCAAATCCATTTCATAATTATTAACAATTACACTTTGGATGGGGAGCCAAAGCAAGTACCTGTGGAGATGCACTACTATGCGTAATTTAGCTAGGCCTAGAACTCTTGCCTCTGTGGTAGTTATATCTTTAGAGAAGTCGGGGCCTGGAATTGGAGACACCTTATGTCTGGAGTTGACTCCAGAATTTTCAAAGCCTGCCTTTTGTTTTGCTTTGGGCATGAGGGGCACATTTACCACCAATATAGAATCAGTTTTTCAAAAAAAAAAAAAAAGGTGGAAAGTATAAAAATATACTACTACTACCTTTGCTATATTCCTGGAAAAATTGCATTTCAATGTAGTGATGTTATGGATGCAACGATTAGCTCAACTAAATCGTCCGGCTCCTGAATTGATACCTTTTTTGTGAATGTAGGGTGATGAATGCGGCACCATACAACCTCAATAAGAAATCTCCACATTTTACCAACCCTGAACCCTATTAAGGAAGTTATCTGCAATCTCTGCAGCCTGAACTAGTTCCTCTTTTAGCAAGAAAAGGGAGTGGACCACTATGCATGAAGCCAGAGCAGAAGGGAATAATTATTGAGATTTTGTGTAGCAAGTTAAAGGTGCTAGTAGTGTTTTATTTCGTAGAATGATTGTAATCACGACTCTGTTTGATCGTCAAACTTAACTCTCATTCTATTCTATTCTACTATACACTAGAGGTGTACAACTCAGCTGATTTATTATTCATATGCTTTGCTATTCATGTAAACGAAGAAGCAACTTGTATTTTTTTTTCATTTCTTTTTTCTTTATTTTAAATTGATTTTTATAATTTATTTCGTGCGTCAACTAAGTAAAAAATAGTTTAAACAAACAAAGTTATAAAACCTAATGGAGTTCATGATTTGGATTTTTGGTTTGATAGGTTAAGCAGTGAAATCTAGATTAATTTGATATGTTATCGTCTTAAAATTAAAAAAATATTGTGTTATTTATTTATTATATAGATTATTTTTGAACTTGTTAAATTCATTGCATGATAAAGCAACTCATATAAAATTTAATTTTATAATCGATTTAGACAAGAAATTGAGTTATATAAATTTAATATTGATTTATTAATTTGAGTTTAATAACAATGTGAACCAAATTTTTACAATTTAATATTTTTTTTTTATGTTCAAAACTTTTTTTTTGATCTCAACTATAAACTAATATAATACATAACAAGTGTAGGGTTTTCCTCCTTTGCCTGTTTTTTTCCCCATTACCTTGTTAATGCTCTTGGATTCTTTACTCGTAAGATTATGGGACATAAAGCACATTTGTTGCATGATTAAAATTATATTTTTATTTTATTAACTATTTAGGTGTTGGTTCAGTGATAAGAACTTGGGATTAAGAGGTTTGTTCTTTCTGTGGTCTCAGGTTCGAGTCTTATGGTTGCTCATATGATAGCTACTGGAGGCTTACATGGTCGTTAACTTCAGGGCCCGTGTGATTAGTCGAGGTGCGCGCAAGCTGGTCCGGACACCCACGTTAAACTAAAAAAAAAAATTATATTTTTATTACCAAGATTTTACACAGCTTTTGGTTACAATAGCATTGTGTGTTTAGAAATATGGTGCAAACTGTATTTTTAAAAATTTTAAATTATTTTTTTATTTAAAATAAAAAATTTTTATGTTTTCAAATTGTTTAAATATGCTGATATTAAAAATACTTTTTAAAAATAAAAAAATTTCATTTTGATACATTTCTAAACAAAAAACAATTTAAACCGGCATCACTACCACAATCCCGAATATATATACAACTAATTTTGCTTTTGGCTTAAGCTTCTTTATAATAGTTTTTGTTTTTTTAAATACTTTTCAACTAAAAAATTATTAGTTTTTCTTTCTATTTAACCTACCAAACACCTATTCGTCTAGATTAGAAAAGGTACATTTTAATTTTCAAGGTTATGGTCCCTCATTTAACTGAAGGGGACCAAATTTTATGGTATTTTACATTGGGACTAGACTAGTAGGTTGGTCAACCCACTGAGTCAGGACTTAGTTGAGGACATTTATGTCAAACCAAGTCAGGAGTTGCTTGGTCGTTGACTTTTATAAATGAACTTGTGACAGTCAAAACCCAAGTAAAACTCTACTTGACTTTTTAAATTTCTTTAAAATGATGTTATTAATTTTTTTTTTAAAAAAAAACTAAAACGATGATCCAAGGGCAACACCGCTATTAAATCTTACTTTTTTTAATATATATTTTTTTACTTTTTTTCTTGTATCAAACCCAATTTAAAATCAACGAAAAATATGGTGGAATATTAAAGGTTTTTTAAAAGTTATTTGGAAGCTAAGAGTTAGAATGACAATATGGTTATTTTTGTAATTGCAGTTTTAAAAAATAAATTTTAAAAAAATATTTCTAGTTGTGATTTTAAAAATAAATTTTTAAAAAATATAGATTTGATTAAAAATAATATGAGATGAATTATTGCTTTCAAGATAAATAAAAAATAATTTATTCTATCTTCTACAAAACCAATATTTAAAAAGCAATTATAGGTGATGTGTAATAAAAAACATAAATTGTTTAACAAATCAAATATTTTTTTTATTAAATAAAAATAAAAATTATTACAATACCAAAAATATATAGAAAATAACCTTTAAAGTTTTTTTTTAAGAGTATGGTTGTTTTTTCATTTTAAAAATACTTTTAAAAAAATCTGAAGTTTTTTTTTTAATTTTTAATTTTAATATAATTTTTTTTATGATTTTAGATGGTTTTGATATATTAATATTTAAAATAAATTTAAAAAATAAAAAAATAATTTTTTAATATATATTTAAATAATTTTTTTTTTAAAAAATAATGACCGTTATAAACAAACAAGTCTTTTAATATGGAAGTATTATTGAACACATTTTACACATAAAGCAATGGCTACAAGCCTACAAGTCTACAACGACAATAGCTAGCTAACAGTCTAATTGGTCCACGCCAAAGTTAAAAGTCACGGCCATGTCAGACAAGCTCTGACGGTGATTGAGTGACATTTCCTCTCGTAGTTTGCGCCGGATAGAAGTTCTTTGATTAATTTTAATTACCATCACAACTTCAATTACAGGTAATTTCACTTTTTTTTTTTTATCACAACAAAAGTTATTAAAGCATTGTTTATGCAACTCATTTATAAAAATTCGAATTAATTTAATGGAATCATGGTGATTAAATTCATATCATGAAAAAAAAAAAATAATCAAAGGTTGAGGACTCAATATTCATCAAGACTACGAGAACACGTTTTAATATAAAATATAAGGGTGTTTTCATATTTATTGATATAGATTAAGAGGGTATTTAGATGTGTGATAATTGTTGTGATTTAAAATATTTTTTGTTTGGAAATGTATTAAAATAATATTTTTTATTTTTTTTAAATTATTTGACATTAAAACATCAAAATAATCTGAATATATAAAAAATTAATTTTAAATAATTTTAAAAAAAATACAATTTCAACTATCTTTCCAAACATTGACTAAATCTTGACCAGAAACGTAACAAGCATGATATTTTTATGTGATTAGGAAGAGAATGAAGAGTTAAATTACATGGATGTTAATAAAAAGAAAATGATTTCAAATTACGTACGGAGAAATATATATCCTCAATGATAAATGAAAATTAACGAGTGGGCAGGGATAGAAAGAACAGATTCCACAAAAAATCATTTTTTTTTAAAAAATTAATTTTTTTTAATATATTTTAAATCGTTTTAATATGCTATTTTAAAAATAATTTTTAAAAAATAAAAAAATATTATTTTAATATATTTTATCACAAAAAAATATCCGTATCTATTTTCCTAATAATAAATAATGCAAAGTGGCAGACAAAATACAAACGGGGGAGAGCTGGAGAGATCTGGAATCAATTGGTTTCGTCGTCAAGCGTACACAAAATTCACGTGCTCATACAGGGGAGGGGACAATAAGTGGCTGTCCTTTCTGGGATTTGAATGGTTCTGCTTACTTTGGTCGTTGATGAATTTTAATTTTCTTTTGAAGCACCACATCGATTCAGAGGTGAGCAGAGTTATTTGGCTGATGTTAAAGATTGATTTAAAATTAATTGAATCAAATTATTTTTTAAATTTGTCGTGTAATTTTCATTGTTCTTTCTTAAAAATCATCTTGGTTTCGATTTTAAATCTTAAAAATAAAAAAGTTAACAAAACTAATTCGAGAAATTAAATACAAAAACCGAGATTATATATAATCAAACCAAACTAAAAGATTCATTTTTTATCTCAAAAAATAAAAAAAATTGTGAAGTGTCTAAATCTTTTGATTTTCAACCCATTTCAACTCATTCAATTTTAATAAAAATAAAAATAAATTAAATCATCCATTTTTATCTTCTTAAAAATGTTTTCAATTAAAATAATATTTTTTTAATATTAATATATCAAAATCATAAAAAAATAGATAAAAAATTATTTTAATATATTTTCATATAAAAAAACATTTTAAAAACAAGATTCAACACAAAAACAATCATTTATTCAGGCTATCTCATATATCGTGTTTGAAGTTGGGATGAAGATTCGTGGCTTTTTATTCCACATCTAACAAACTCAATAGATTATAAGCTTTTCAATTTCAAAATTTCACCTTTAGAAAAAAAAAAACATAAAAAAAAAGAAAGAGAAAATTATTCCTTTTCTTCTATGCCATGATAGCGTACTTGTTTGGCCTCCACAGTTTTTTTTACTACAAAAAAGGGATATAGGAGAATGCAAAAGCACTCCAGTTGAGAAGCAATTTGAGTATTTCATATATATATATATTAAATTGGAATTAAAATTTAAAATACATCTGCGAATTTAGCTATATATATATATAATTTTTTTTTCCCAAGCAAATCCACAAACCCTCGGAAAACCTGCAAAACATTCAAAATAAACACTTGAACAAACTCATTAGCCTTTAATCTAAACATCAAAACCTGAAGACTCAACACTAATCATCTGAAGCTTCAATCTATTCGTCCTCCTCCTCCCTTACCGCTGCCGTTGCCAATCCTGGAATCCCACTCCTCCCTGAATCCAACTCCTACACGGTAAAACCCCCAATAAAACCCTGGCCTCAACGCCTCTATCCAGAACGCCTTATCACACACCAAGAAAACCAGGACCTCGCCCTCCAAGTCTTCACCGCGCAAGGAAACATTTACGCGAATCAAAAGAAGAATTTAACACGGAACCTTACATGAGATTATTGAAGTTTTTGTACATGATAAAAGGTATGATCTAGTGGGTTCCGTGTTGAACTGTAAGGCTAAATATGGGGTTTTGCCTAACGAAATTAATTTTAGTATTTTGATTAAGGCCCTTTGTTAGGAAAAAAAAAGTATATCCAAAGGTGATGTTTTACAAAATTATTTTTAATTAAAAATGTATTAAAATAATTTTTTTAGCATTTCTACAATTTCTTAACATCAATTAATCAAAATATTTAAAATAATATTAATTTAATAACTTAAATGGATTTGTTTCGCGGCGGGGCGATTTGGTTAATGCCTAGAAGATTTTTAGTTTATTGCAACAGTCAAAAGAATGTATATGGCTTTCATTTTCTTTTTCCTATTTGTTCCCCTTCCTTTGAGATACCCTGAAGCCTTGTGCAGGGATGTGATTAAAATTTGACACCACAAAATTTTAATTCAAGTCAACACTCCTTTCGCGCGCGATGATCAAATTCCCACTGCTTTCCAATATATTTATAATCATAAGCTAACAACTGGTTGGAACAATTCCGTCTTCACCTCTTGACCTTCAGCTACCTTGGATGCAATTGGCGCGGCAGCTATTTACAGCATCTGCTCTACAGCTCTTAATGGATAATGCTCCTTTTATCGTTATGGATGCTGGTGGATGCTTTCCTGCACCAAATCAGTGGAGCAGTACCCTTAAAACTGGAATGTCTTTGCCATCACACTCAGGGTTGGAAGCAGTTGAGAGTACCTTGTGATTCTCATCATTACTCTTTTACATATCTTATTTTCAAGGCAACACAAAGCAGTAAAATCTGCAGTACAAGGAGCCCCGGAGATATAAAGCTTGTTCAATTCTATAACGATCTTTGTTCAGAGGGCATTGCCATCTCATGATCGGCTAGTGAAGAATGCTAAAACCCAAAGGTCATGGGGGATTCTGGACCAACTTTGGATGAGTGGCAGCATATATAGAAGAATTCATATCAGGTTTCAAGTGCGAAAGAAGATGTTGCAAATCTGGACGTAGACTTTCTGCTGCCCTCCCACAAAGGGCAAGAACCTCTGCTTTAGGCTTGCTGTTAGCCTGGACAGGACCTCCCTGCCCTTCATAATGGACAACATGATGGCTGACGAACACGAGTTTTGTCAATGAAAGTTCTTCAAATATATGGAATTTCAAATCATATAAATGGAAGTTCCAAATAACAAATACTCACAGAAAGTCAACAAGATCTGCAATTTCTGATGCTTCAACAGCAGTTGATGTCTGTGAATTCCTCCCAAAAACATCGACCATTGTATTTAAAAGCAATGAGAGGGTCTGAAATGATGGTCATGAAAAATCAAACATAAATTCAAACCGATCAGAAAATATTCAGAAGTCAATTTCTCATTGTGAAACATCGGTTTCTAAAAAATGTTAATTGACTTCCCAAGACAACGAAAATGGTTTCAAAAGGCAATTTTCTCACGGTCAAATTCAGATAGTTCTTGCCTCTTTTTTTTGTTCCTCTTCATAAGTGAAAAGAGAATATATACAGTATATCCATGTGTGAGATAAATGAAACAAACAAAAGTTTCTCTGACTTCAAACACCAAATAGAAAATAAAATGGAAAATTGCACGATGCCTAAAGTGATAATGTCATTAGAAGCTGAAATTATTCCCTTTTAGTTATAAATGGGTTTTCTTTCCCTTGGGCACATTGAGTTTGACAGATTCAGGTGACAACCATTGCATTTTTTTATCATCCCCCTTCGTGATATAATGAAATCTCATCTTTATCTCTAGATGCAAGAACTAAGACAAAATCACATAGATTCCATTGTTTTTATGCATGATTACCTTTCTAAATTGGAGCTTCACTATCATACCTATCTCTACTAAAAGAACTGCCTGCTTTGTACAGCTTCACTGTTTATATAAACAGTGAAGGTTTTTTTTTTTTTTAAGAAAATCAATTTTAGCCTCCTTTTTTTCTTTCAATTTCATCCTCAGACTTTATTTTTATAATCGTCCGGGTTACTTTTAGACCAATCAAGTTAAATGGATCATGTCAAGGCAACTGCTACACGATTTAATTTTAAACCCAATTTAGGCATGGAGATGGGTTGAGAGTTTTTTTCCCTGTCAATTTCATCTTCTTTTTTTCAATTTCATACTTACACTTTTTTTTACCGGTAACCAAGTTCCCTTTGAATCGGCCAAGTCGATTAAGTCATGTTAGGTCAACTCCCACACCATTAAATTTTAAACCCAGACTATGCAAGAAATTGAGTCGAAAGTTTTTTTTTTCCTGTCAATTTCATCTCTCTTTTTTTCCTCAATTTCATCCTCGGACTTTTTTTAATGGTTAGCCATGTTGCCTTTAGACAGGCTAAGTCGACTGAAACTCACACTGTTTAATTTAAACCCGAACTAGGCAAGGAGTTGGGTTTAGAGGTTTCGAGGTTGACTCATTGAGTCGGGTTTAATAACAATGCCAAATTGTTCTCTTTAGCTAGGACATTTTTTGTTACGTCCAAAATTTTTTTTATACGACCTACAACGTAGCACAGACCTATAAACTAGTTGCTCTCTATTTTTTTATGCGCCAAGAATTTTATACATATTTACCTTCGGCAGTCATGAATATCAACAGTGTCTTGTCTTTACTAAACAATTAACAGCAACAACCACTCTCATCTAGACCAGATCAGATAAAGTATATTAGTATGAAAGTAAATGATGCACCTAATACACTAGAGCCTGTTATTAAATTAGGGTTTGGTGTTTTCAGAAAACTTAGAGCAGTACGTAATGGTTGTTACACATAGAAAGTCATCTTCCTAACCAATTTTTTCCCCTCATTTCTCCTTAGTTCATCCTCTGTTGACAACCATTAATCGGCATCTTCTACTCACTTCCATCTGATTCAGATTTACATAATCACCTTCTAATTTCTATCTAAAAACTTAAGACATGATTTGCAAAATTAAGAGGATAAAAAGGACTGGTCAAGGCTCATCAGTCCAATCCCTTAGCTACCATCAAGCTACCCTCTATTCTTTTCTTTCTTTCTTCTTTTCTGTTGAATTTATCTTGTCACTTCACAGGGCAAGTTTAATCAACAAATTCAAGATGCACCTCATATTATTCTATATCTATGCAGTTATCAAAATATAGTTCACACTATCAACTTGTCAACGATAGAGTAGCTGTTTTTTAAAACAAACAAAAAAAAACCTCCTTGGAAATCCAAGCCTCAATAAATTAGTTATTCATACGAGAAGTGTAGATTTCTTGGTTTGGGGTTTAATGTTCTAAGTCATAGGTAATTTTTGTAAGCAGGGCAGAATTATAAGTTCTGCATCTTTCCATGAAAGATATTTGAAATTTGATTCAGCAGAAGGTCCTGCCCTTACTAAGGAACTTGGTGTTTTAATCTTTAATGGTTTATATTCCTATTTATTGCTTACCTAGTCATGTTAGGACTCTTTATGCATATATCTTATTATTCCTCCTTTTGATAAAGAAATCATATCAATAGACTGAAAAGAACTACAGAATCATGTTGTTTACCTTGCAGCTGAAGTACGCAATAAAAATGTGTTTTAAGGTTATTTTGATGTCTAGGAACCAAGAGGTCTTCTTCTACTCAAGTTCTTCTATTATTCCCTAACTATCATCCCTTCTTGCTTGAAGTTCGCCGCTACAATCCCTGTGTTACTGTTAACAGTCTAATTTCCATCCTATTTCATCTACAAAAATCCCATACAACCCTAATTCAACAAAAACCAACCCTAGCTCACACAAATCTTTTGTGGACATTAATCCTAAGTTGTCATAATGCATTATGACTTTACTGATAAGATATGGAACCGAAAAAGTTAAGCTCCAGCATTTTTCAGCTTATTGCCTAGTGCCTAGTTACAAATTTTGTGGATTTAACAACTCAAGAAATGCATGGTACAACCATTCAAGCATGACTGGACAAGTTCATCACAGACTAAACCAGACAAAATGAATTGTCTGGGGCATGCCATAATTGCAATCACACCTTGCAAACATTTAAGAGATAAAAACTAACGAGTAGCCTTCTATACCTTATTGAAGAGCGTGTGAGAGTTAGCAAGTCTTGGGAGCAATGGACCCATTATACGGAATGCTATCCTCAACATTGCAACTGATGTTATTGGCCTGAGATGTTTAATGATAGCATGTGTTCCTTCTAGCCATTCCTGTGGGAGGTTGCTAAAGAAAGAATGCAGCAGGGCAATTATGTTACCTGGCGATACAATATTTATAACACAGAATCAGAGCACAAGACACAAGTACTTGATGTATAAAACATAAAGTAGGCAATGATGACAGATTTAGATGAAAGAATGCATGCCTTCCAGTTCCAACATCTAACAAATACGGGTGTGATTTTTTAAATAAGAAAGTAATAATTTTGAAGTCACATGATGCGACTGGCATATATCTGGGATACTCGCATTTAATGATAATAATCATAATGCTTGATTGGGAATTAAATGCTGGCATAAGACGAGATCATAACAGGGAAATGACTGCTAAAGATATGAAAACATTTGCTAAGAAAGCTAAGATTTAAAGTGGCAAGTACAAGAAGAAAACTTCAAAGTTTGGACCTTAATAACAACAACGAAATACAGATTGCATTCCTCTAGCCTGTGTTTCCTTACCAACCCACCACAAGCATAATGTCAACAACATTCAAGGGTCCTACAAACAACAACAACAACAAAGCCTTAACCCCAAACTAATTGGGATAGCTATATGGTTCTTTCAGTACCATTCAGCTTAATCATAAATCAAATCTGCCTCCGCATCAGGAGTTTAGATCTCTCAGCATCACCTCCATCCCATTATCTTAAATCTTCCTCTTCCTCTTTTCCTTCCTTTTACAGTCCCTAATAACTCCTCTGAATTGGGACCTTTGGCATCCTACATTGGGCATGACCAAACCATCTTAGTCCACCCTTCTCATTTTATCTCCAATATGTGGCGGCATGTTCATTTCCAATCTTGTCCATTCTTGTCTCACCGCTCTCAAATCTCCACCACACTCATCTAAGGGTCCTCTGTTGCTTTTATTTCCAACATTCATTTCCATACAGCATGGCTAGCTTCACCACCGTTCTATAGAACTTTACCTTTCACTTTATAAGAGATTATGCTGGCATAACACACCCTTAAGACGACTCCATTCCAACCTCCTTGCTTTTATTCCATGAGTTACATCCTCATCCACTTCTCCGAATGGAGGATACAACCCTTATACCTAAACTGATCATATTTCAATTCCATCCAATCTAACATCTCCTTCATTCCTTTTACAAGAGCAAAACTTGCAGTGCATATACTTCTACTTCTACTTCACTAAGAACCTCGACTTTCAAGAGTATTCCTCCATAACTCCATCTTTTGGTTGACTCCTACACTATCAATTCACAACATTGTCGACAAAGCACACACCATGGTACATCAGCTTGTATGTGACTGATTAGCTCATCCATGACGAGGGTAAGTATGTACAAACTCTCCTCTTTTGTATCCACTCTCATACTTTCCTCACTTCCTTTGCCCCTTCCTTCTCCTCTCCTCCTTATTTCCTCTGTTTCTATAATCATGTCCTACATCACGAGGACCCTTGAGGGTATGGTCTACAACCTTGGATTCATTTAGGACCTCTACTACCACTCTCTTAACACGCCCTGTCATCTCCCCCCACATGGTAGCAGTATTGGCTTCTAGGTTCTACTAAACAGATCAAAGCATAAACTAAACTATCACCAAACTCGAGATGCAATTACGGTATTGTCTCCAAGATGGTATGTAAATGTATCTCATTGTGTGTTGTTGATATAACATGACTTAGTCTGCAGAATTAACAAGATGGCTTCCTTTAGAGTCATCAGCAAAAGTCAGCCATGGTCATCAATCCTTTCTAATCATACAGGTTTTGCACGGTTAAAAGATAGATGGGGCTCAAGTTCACAGAGTTTAGGAATGTCCTGAATTCAACAACATTTTAATTAAATAATTAGCATAAATATGAAAATTTGGGCACCTGAGCATGTTGAGAATAACAAGAGAAAAGGATGAACAGGACTAGAGGAAAAATTAAATAGCATACCAATTGCTGTAACTTAATTGTGAAAATTTGGGCATCTGGGAATGTTGAGAATAACAAGAGAAAATGATGAACAGGACTAGAAGAGAAATTAAATAGCATACCGATTGCTGTTGAGGTGTTGTCTTGAGCAGCCCATGTTGGATCCAACAATGCATAGCCAACAGCAGAGTCTAGTTCCCCAAGTGACCTTTTGCTATCAGTAAGCCACCAACACTCTTTTATTATGCGCGATGCCTCCATATAAAGTTGCACATGAAAATCAGGAGGGAGCTGAGCTAGTAAGAGACCACAAGCTTGGATCAACAAGCAAGAAAGTTGTTGGCAAGTATAACCACTTCGTAAAACAAAATTTGAAGTATTGATTCCTGAAACTGAAGGGGTTGATCTGCTTCCACCCAGTGAATCAGTACTTCCCCCAGAAGGCGACGTTGGCAAAACTGATCCTTGTCCAACACAATTTGGAGCTCCATTGCTGGATTGAATTAGAGTCGGTTGTATATTAACAACAATCTGAACTAGAGAGGGGATAATTTGGGATGCAGCTACTGGAAGTGAGAGCAATTCTATGACAGCTGTTTCTAGAACCAGTTGAGTATGAGTTCCAGGATCCTGGATTTGATAGAACGCCTTTTGACCCTCAGAAGCATTCGTTGGCCCAGACTGAGAGGCTGCTGATGTCTTGGTATGTGGATTGCGCCCTGAATTATTTGAAGCGTCTCCAACTGATCCATACTTTGAGTTGGTATTTAGTGGGGGTATCACATTATTCACAAGCCCTAACAAAAGAGTTGCAAAATACTCTGGGGGCGGGCAGATGACAGGGTTTGGTGAGCTAATGTGCTGTGGGAATGACTCGGAAAATGGGATCTGTGACAAGTTTATAATCAACAAAGAAACATACAGAAAAAAGAAAATAGCATTCCAAAGACTTGAAACGAGGAAACAAAGAAGAAAGAAAATAATAACAGGAAGGGAAGAGAAGCTATAAATACCTTACTAAGATCAAGTACATTCAGTATCCGCACAACAAGCTTTCCAGGAAGATGACCATAGAAGTAGGCAAGTATATCACGAACAAATGTGAATCTTAAGGGGTGATATTCTAAAAGTGGAGAATACATGGCCAGAACTCTGTCTGCTGGATCTACAGCATCATTCTCAAGAAGTCTATAAACAATTAATGGGATGACTGGAAGCAAGCGTGCCGCAATGTCATCAAAAAATGTGGGATACCTGCAGAGCTTATAGCAAACAGTGTTAAGGAAGCTGCAATTCTTGTATTGAAATGAAATTTCGGCATTGCATTATTTTTGTCACCTATACCCTTTAACCCAAAACATAATCAAGATTGAACTATCTTTTTATTTTTCTTTCTTATACCCTGTATCCAATACATATTGTGCTGTATCAGGTGCATATCCATATCTAAAAGAGCTTGATGCATTTACAGGAAGCATTTTGGAGTATCTATGCTTCCTAAATTGCTAGAGACATCAATCAATTACCAATGCTCTAAATTATCATGAGTCTTGTAATTTCATATAACAGAATAAAATTCCATGTAGAAACATATAATCTAGAAGTCTTTACCTGTCCTTCCATGATAGATGATTTCCAAGTGCCTTTGCCAATTCAAGACGCTTGAACTGTCCTGAGAGAATCCAATGCTCAGGACGCACACGATTCATACAAAATAGTTTCACTCTTGATTGAAGTTCCTGCCTATCAAGCAAGCTAATCTGAAACATGCATTATGATGCATTTCAGTGTCAGTGCAAGAACAATAAACATCGAAACTATGTTTGAACATGCATGAGATCTCAACCCATTACATAGATCAAATCAAACAAACTGCCACCAAATTGCATGGTTATGCACGAGAAGTTATGTTTAAGTGCCAAAAGTTGCCTTCAAGGAAACTGTGTCACTGAAGACGTAGCAACCTTAACATATTATAACAAGTGCCAAATCGCACAACAGGTATTTGGTTTTAAAATAAACACTCTTGAAAGTTTTTTCCTTACCATAGCACACAAAATTGAGCAAGTCTTGTTCTTCTCTTATATACTACTTGTAAGTTTATGTAACTGGCTGCTGGTTTGCATAAAAACCAGAATAAAAGCTGTCAGAGCAGCAGTTGGACGGATAACTCTACCATTAGAATCCTCTTAACGGATTCACTGTCTCCATATACCAAGATCGTTCTCATAGTGCAAACCCTCAACTTGGAGCCTTAAAACCTTAAGGCAGTCGCTGACTAGAAAATCATGTTAGCTTTTTAACACGTCTTCAATCTTGCACCTCCAAATCTGTCCTGAGACTTTCCCCTCTGACCCAAACCACAAAATCATAATTGCCCCAAGTCTTATTTCCCAGACAGTAATCAGATTCTCAGTTGATTAAAGCAACAGTAATCGCTATACTAATCATCCTTCAAACACTACAGCGATTATGTCATGTTTGATGGTGCACGTGCACACACAAAGGAAAAGGATTAAGAAATGTGCATATACAAGATCAAATTGTGCAGAAAAACATACCACAATACGCAAAGCATGGGGATCATCATCACGGTCAGTAAGTGCCAGAAGCAAAATATCCAACGGCAGCAACTCATGAGTCCAAATGAAAAAGGCAAGGTTTGCACAAGTTTTCAATAAAAGGTCCTAGGAAAACAAAGGGAACAAACAGACACTAAATGAACTAGCACACAACAAATAAGACTGTTAGTGCATATAATTTGCAAGAATAACCAAGGCAGAAGATGCAGACCTGTAAGGTATGCCCATGCTGAAGGTCCACATGAATGTGATGAAGTAGAACATCCACCATTGTGTATATATTCGCTGTCACTTCTTCAGGGGAAAATTCTCTCAAAACACGTGCCTAAACTCCATCCACCAACACATAATTAGTCAGGGGTCTTTTAAAAGAAATCCAGAAAGATAAAGCTGTCAAGAAATGATGATTTCTATAGGAACAATCGCTTGTGCTAATGATGTTTTCCCAACAAACAGATTAGAAGAATGTAGTCAATACCAGATGTCCGCTATTGATGTTTTCAGGGTGTCCCTGCATCAGTATCCATGCACCAGCACATAGATATTGTCGGTGTTGGGGGAAACTATGATTGATATATGTCATCACATAAGTGGGATCAGCTGATAGTGAGATCAGCTGGGTACATTGGTTAATCACTGTTGTTTCTGCCTGCAAAAACACTGGGCATTTTAACACTGACTGAATTGCCAAGCAATCTGAACAGCAGGCATGGAAATATTCAAATCTAAAATCATTTCACAAGGTTAAACTCTCCGATTAAGAGTAATACAAACTTGCAAGTTAAAACTTTGCATTTCTAACTTGAAGCTCTGGTGTTCTCCTTCAAAGGAAGGTGGAGATTTAAGGGAAAAGGGAGGTTACTCGAGTACTCCCTGTCCAAAGCCCAATAGGCCCTCCCATGGACCCCAGAAAAGAAGATGAAGATGAAAAACAAAAACAAAAACAAATCATTTCATTTCCCTTTATTTCACAAAAAAATTAATGATAAAATCATATTAGTCTTTATGTGAATCTTATGTACTGTTCTATTGGATTGTCAACCCTAAAGAAAAGTACACGTGCAAAGAAACTTAAATGAAATAGTCTCTCTTTATTGCTTTAATGGTACAGGACTGGCTAAAATATAAGTAAAAAGAATCCCAATTAAACAAGATAAATCTTCATCCAATAAAGAAAACTAAATTCATTATTGAATATCTGCTAACTCTGACCAAATCTGAAAACCACAAAAATACCCATGAATATCATGCTACATTTGTCTCCTTTGAATGAAAATCCTTAAATCAAGTTAACTAAACCAGACTGCTAAGTGCTTCTTTAAAATATAATGCCTACTTATGTGAGGATCCATTCTCAAATCATGTCAACTTTGCCGATATGCTTCCCTGATCCATTATTAGAAAGAAGATGATAAAATAAACTGCACATAGCAAATTACACCCCCCCTCCTAAATCTACCCAGGTGTCAGATTTCTTTTAGCACAATGAGGAACCTTGATCCATTTTCAAGTCTTGAGATGCACATGGATAGCCCTTCATTCACATGTACCAGGCAAATCTTAGACTTGCATCCCACTAGATCAATGCATCCATCCAGTTATCTGATTCTAGACTTCCATCCTCAACAAAGAATGCCAATCAGCAAAACATGAAAGAAGTAAGACAATGAAAGAACTAAAAAAAAATGACTTGCAATAATTGACCTGTTGCCAAGCTTTAATAGCCAAACCCCTTTTATCTATCCTCCCAATCAAGGCATCACGAAGAAGAGGAGGGAAGTAGCTTAATGTTTTTTTTGACCATGTATGTTGACTTGTTGCCAATATCTGTTCTAACATAGTTTGAAGATAAAGCATGTGATCAGCGTCAGCAATTCCACGTGTTTTTATGATGATGGCAAGAGTGACTATAGTTACACGATTCAAAGTTTCAGTAAATTCAGTGGGGCCCTGCAAAATATTAAACAAATCTTAGATTTTTCAGATACTAACAAAAAAGAAGAAGGAACACAAGCTACAACAGAAAATCTTCAGTTTAAAAATGATAGTCTTTTACCTTCCCTTCTCTCTTCACTGAGAAAAAATCCCTTTGTGATAAAATGAGGTTCATGCACAAGTTTTCAGCCAACCTAAAAACACGGTGATCTCCTCGTTTCCCCTTTAAAGTAGAAACTATTTTCGTAACATCATACATTAAGGTTTTGCTTTTCCCTTGATACCTAAGAAAAAATGTAACGAACAAGTGTGATTTACAGTTTTTGTTTTAAAAAAAATATTCATGGAAGAAAAAAATCTTGAAATTATTATTTGCATAATCTTGAAGGTCCATCAACCCAAACAATAGCTATAAAACTCTAAAATATTATCTACATTAAGCAACCTAACTTCCAAACAAGACATGGCATATGTTTGGGAAGCAAAGAAAAGACAAAATCCCTGAAGGTAGAGGTTGTCCACAATTAAAAAGATTCTGAGCAGAAATATCTGGATGCAGACTTTAAATATATTCCCAAACCTCAGTAATTTCAATACATTAAGCAAATTATCACCAGTTTGAAGGAAAAGGAAAAGGAATAGCTTCACAGGATGGAGTTGGCAGATATTACCTGTAAAGTGGAAGGATGGAGTTGGCAGATATTACCTGTAAAGTGGAAGCAAGCGATAGTTCACAATTTCTAGCACCAAAAGAGTCACCCCAGGCTTGCTCAATATTGATTGATACCTCTGTGCCAAATGCTTTACAAAGAAATTATAATGTACATCATCATCACATTAAAATTACATTACCTCACAAAATATACAGGTGAAAAAATGCACAACAATTAACTTAAGCAGAGACATACAAAGATTCAGCATCCACAGACATTTAAAGATCATTTGGTCAGCCTTAAGGAATGCACTAACATTAGTTTAATAGCAAGAAAAGCTTTCCATGAAAATGGTTGATGTGTTCATCTAGCCAATTTTTTAAGCTCTCACAGGCAGTTCACAATCCATCAAAACATGACATGCAAAAGAACAGCTTTCCTTTCCTATATGTAGATCAGTTGACTTGAAATTGTAGCATGCACTGCAAGTACCAGGCAAATTTTTAATCTAAGGATCAATTTGGTAAAAGGTTAAAATTGAAGATGAATTGTGATGAAAGTATTTATCACGGGAGAAATCATTAAGGGTATAAGAGTGAATAAAAAAGCTATTTTCAAACATGTTTGGTAGAGGTTTAAAAACTCAAGAGCATTAGACATTCCATAAAATGATATAAAAAGGTCCCAACAGCTAGTTATAAGTAAATGAGAGAATCTAGGAGTTAAAATTTTATAAGAGAAAAAAAGAATAAAATCTATAAGCCTTCCCCCCTTAAAAGACTTCAAACCATTCCCTTGGAGATGATATTTACACCCACTTTACCCCACTTTTGGGATAAATATTTATCTCAATCCATTTTATTCACCAAACACAAATAAACTTTACCCCTGATATTTTTGAGGGCTCATAACCAAGGCTACTAGGGAACAGAATATATAAATAAGCAGTTGTGACCAACAGTGATTTCATGCCGATATCTACACGAGAATCGCCAAACAGGCTTGCATATTATATGATTGCGCTTAAGAGAGATTTTAGTATTTTTCTATGTATGTGAGGGCTCATAACCAAGGCTACTAGGGAACAGAATATATAAATAAGCAGTTGTGACCAACAGTGATTTCATGCCGATATCTACATGAGAATCACCAAACAGGCTTGCATATTAAATGATTGCGCTTAAGAGAGATTTTAGTATTTTTCTATGTATGTGAATGCATCACTGTGATGAATTTATCTGCAAGAAATGGTGTACTTTTAGAAGCAAGGGTAAAGAGAAATACACTGAAGTGTGACCGAAACAGTGAATGAGGAGCGATGAGCAGCAATCGACAATATGTTTCAACCATTGCAATGCTAGGAACAACCTGCACCAAACATTAGATCACATTAAAAGAAATGTCAAAACTGTCAGACATCTGATAGATAGACCACAACATCTATATTGGAAAGTAGAAACCATTTAGTCCCAGCTACGGCAAGTCATTCCCAGAAGAGCAAATCACAGGAAGAAAGTTCAAAAAGCCTAGTCTCAATTTATAAACTAGACCCATTAGATATAATCTTCTTCAAAGCACCGTGTTGTAGCACTTATTTACACTTTGATCACAGAAGCCAGTGCAACATGCATCATCAACAATTCTCTTTCTGCCAATTGCTGTCATTAATTACAATGTTTCTTTCTAAGTTTTACTTTTGGACAAGAGACCTTTATTTTGAACTATAACTAAGTTTCCATTTTGAATCCCACGACGCACTTTTTAATACTATGGGCCACCCCACAAGAATCATAAAATAACGACAAGTTATGAAGATGGATGTTAGACAAATAAGGCTGACTAAGAGTGGGTTTCCTGACTAAAGATGTTCCCCTTTCTACCCGCCTACCAAGTTACAGATCTTTCAGCCATAGCACAGAAAGCACAGAATGTGAGTTCGACCAACATGCATTGCCAAGGAAGCAACATAGAAAAGAGACTTGGACTGTACATGAATACCTAATAAATCACACTACAAAATTTATCTTCAAGACAAAACTCTTTCATTAAGATATGTAATCAGGACAAATTTTCAAGAACCTCTCCATATCATCAGACAGAAACATAGCATCATCAGCAAAACATGTAGACATCCTCAACCAATTATCATACCCTTAACTCTCTATTTTTACCCTCTGCTAATCATTCTACTTAAACCATCAACTTCAAAGGCAAACAAAGAACAAGATAAAAGACATCCCAGGAAAACCACCCTTAAAATAAAGATTGAGCTCCACATTAACCAAAGCTGAAACAAATATAAAACACAATCCCCTCTCAAACACACAAATGTGTAAATGTCAGTTATGCAACTAATAATTAGGAAGACCATTTACAGGCTCCCGATGACAAAAGATAAGGCTTCAGCATTTCTTAGAACTGTATAAAACAATTAATTATAAACTGATCTTCAACACCTATATAATCTTTTCCCTTGTTTCATCACATCCTTGTTCCAAAACGAAGCTCAAAAACTTAATAACAGGAAACCCATTTTGCTATCTGTATTAATTGTCTGAAGCAGTAAGGAAGCTGTTTATCATTTTTATATTTTATGACAACCATCTGGGGATCTGGGAACAAAGCACTATGCCATTTACGCAACAGCATTAGGTGCTACTTTCTGAAATGAGACTGAATGCATCAATCCTTATAATAAAAACTGTCATTTCTTTTCTTTCTGCCATGCCTTTGTTCAAAATGAGACTGAATGCTTCAATTCGTATAATAAAAACTTGGTGGTTTCTTTTCTTTTTTGCTATGCCTTTGTTCTTTTGACCTGATTCAAATCTTGCCTGTAATGCTGCAAGAATTGCATTGAATGACAAATGGTTTTTGAACTATGCACCAATTTTGCAAGCATGCATTTAGGGAGCAGATAAAAGTGGATCCTGCTGCCAAGTTGCCAACTACAACATAAGCAAGCACTAAAAGCATTACCTGCCCAGCAAATAAAGAATCTTCCATTTGAAACACCAACTTCAAACATAGGTTCATGGAAAGTCCAGATAATAGTGACATCGGCAAAGGGCTTACTTCCCTCATCACCATTAACCGCTCATTAGACTGCATGTTTGTTCCAGTTAATAATTCAGAAACTCCAGCTGAGGATAACCAGTTCACCACTGTTTCAGAAGCTGGCTGAGCCATGGTGTAGGATACAACCCAAAACATTCCAATTGATTTATCATCCATATTCATGTAATCCAACATCCGATCCCCTGGAAAGAAAAGTCAAACAAATTTAAACATGAGTACAAATTTGTTAGATACTTAATAAGTGTCAATCCTCATACTTAGCATTGTTTAGTAAGAAGCATGAGTGTTGAAAAGTATGCATTCCATGAGAAGTATGGCAATGTGAAAAGTGAAAAGTGAAAAATCAAGAAAGAACAGGTCCCTTCCCCCCTTTTGGTAACAGCTACTGTCTTTGTTGGGAGAGTATCAACAAAAATAAGTGAGCACACACATGCATATGTATGTGAACGCACATGCCCACAAAATGTGCTGACATTTAAGCAGTTTTCTAAAATCAATATATCCTGATGATAAAAACATGCATTTACCTTAAAATGTAAAGTAGAAAACTGAAAGAAGCAGAAGAGTGCTTCACACTAAAGCATTTTTCTAATACTAACCACCAGCAAGATCCACATTATCAAACCAGTTCGATTCTGCAATTACTTTTGGAAGAAATTTACCTGCTCTTTTTTCTATTTCATATGTGAGAAATTTACCTTTGCTTGCTTGCCTCCACCACTCATCTATTTGCTTTCCTTTCTGAAGCTGTTCACTATTTAAACATTCCCTTGTTGATGTGTTCAATGACCAAATACGTAAGTTTTGGCAACTGCTAATATAATCAAGCAGGATGCTTTGAGGATTATTAGGATCAGAGCTTCGATCTTCCCTGTGAAATGATAAAACCTTTCGGGTTGTCTCTACCTGCCAGCAAATTTGCGACGCCCAAGATTGAGTGTGACAAGTTGACCCTAAGATTATGGCTAATATTTTGACCAAACCACAGTCCTAAGCATGAACCCCCTATATATCTGCTACAAATTAAGGCCAATAAAATTTCACCAAGGATGAAAGAAGCTAATGTAAATGCATTGGACAAGGAATAAACAACGTTGAGATATATTATGACAGTGAGAAAAATGCAAAACCACACCAGGCAGTATAAAGGCAATGAATTTTACAGTAACAACAACCTTTCTAGCATCTGTATTTAATGCATTCATCACAAGCTCAATCTAAATAATTTGTGCAAACAGCCAAGTAACATGATTTGTTCAAACAATGTGCTGATCACCCTCTATTAGCCTTGAAACCAGTTTGTCCAGAAAATCGATAAAATAAATAACGTTGAGATATATTATGACGGTGAGAAAGATGCAAAACTACACCGGGCAGTATAAAGGCAATGAATTTTACAGTAATAACAACCTTTCTAGCATCTGTATTTAATGCATTCATCACAAGCTCAATCCGAATAATTTGTGCAAACAGCCAAGTAACATGATTTGTTCGAACAATGTGCTGATCACCCTCTATTAGCCTTGAAACCAGTTTGTCCACAAAATCGATAAAATCTATGCACCCACTTTTCACAAGAAAGTAGAAGATATCAGAGAATACAAGCCACTCCTGCCAACAATTCATTTCTGCAAATGAAAAAAACAATTACAAGAATTATTATCCTACAAAAAGAAGCATTTCAAAATTTGCTATAATCAATTTTTAAACCAGACACACTAAACATATTAGAAACATAAGCAGCTTCGTGCACTTAAAAGTAGTGGGGCTACCGTGACAAACATGTCCACCAAGTTTCTCAACCATGATTACTGCTTCATATTACTTAAAAATTGTGCTATTACATTTTCAATTCTGCTGGTGAAAATATGCAATTTAACAGTTGAACAATCCTACCAGACATTCAATGAAGAAAATATCATGAACAGTAAGTGATCCTTGAGCACATTATATAGGAACAGAAGAAAGTAAAAAAATTGAAAGGAATAAATAATTGCCTGAATTTGTCAACTTCAACAGTTCAACAATTCTATCAATAGTGGCCTCACAAATCATACTAGAAGTGAAAACAGCACCAGGAGTAGGCCCATGAGCAGGCCTATAGCAAGAAGCCACAAGAAGCACACGCTTCCACCAGTCAGGTGATGGAGTAGTACGAAGAGCATGTCTTATACAACGCAAAGCTCTTTCCCAGTCCAAACTTCCCCTCTGAATAGAATTTGCAAGATCCTACATGGTTAAAAGAAAACAATTTCACAGGCGGTAGTAGATAGATGCATGTGTTTTTGCGTTTGACAGGCACAAAATTACCCAATTACAAACACAATATTTTACTTAAAAGCATTGCATTTTCAGACATAAGATAAAGAACACCCCTTAAAGAAAGGAGCAGGGAATAACAGCTTCCATGCACTGTACAAGGCTCCAAGTTAGCTGGTTCATCCCAGACATGCATTCGATGATTTGACAAAAATGTTTTATTTAAAAATAATCTCACTTTTTAAAAAAAAAAATACATGCTCGAGTAAAGACATATATACCATGGGGAATACTAGACAGCTTTTAAACCAAGTTTTGAAAGGAGCTAAAGGATGGGGAAAGAATGCACTAAAAGTTTGGAAATGAACTTTAATTCATCAAAAAACAATCGAAGGCATGTAAAAAGTGAATCAAAACCAAATTCATAACTTTGATAACAAAGATATCTTTCCATATAAATAGAGTAAAACTTTTGATAAACTAGAGTGTAATGATAAAACTCATCAGACAAATTGAAGTCCAACAAAAATATCATGGTATAAGCAACGAACTGCATATAGAATTATCCAATTTTTAACCAGAAGCAATTAAAGAAAGAATGAAAGGTAAATACAGCCCAACTGTGCACATGTAAATATATAAACATATATGCAGACACAAGCATAAGTGCAAATTGTTAAAAACTGTTGTTAACTTTGCAGCCATTTGACTTTTAAGCAACATTGTATAAAGAACAATCTCCATAAATCAATATTTAAAATATATTTAGAGATAAGAATTATAATGATGATACATTTGCCATACAAGAAACAAATAAAAGATATTTCACCTTACAATGTCAGAATGTTTCTTTCCAGGTGAAGACACAAGAAAAACATGATTATTTTACTGTCCTGTTAAGCCTGACAAGGTAAAACAGAGAATCCAAGACAAAACACAATCCTCCAATCCTAGATACAGGGATCTCATGGAAGATACTCTGCGACATATACAATAAAATACTAGCTTCATTCACTTAGAAAGTCTTTCACCGGTTTTTTGCAGTTCTTTCTTTTCTAAAGCACAAGAGAACTACACAAAACAGTGGGTATACTAAAAACGAACTTGTATTTTCTATTTTTATTATATGTCTTATTTGGTGTACTTCTTGTTCTATGTTTTAGACAATGCAAGCTTCATTAACACACAAATAGGTCACGAGCAAATTTTGTGTAAGATCCAGAATCTGTCGTTCAGGAAGTCCACACATGAATCACATCTCCTTCAAAATACTCTAAAAGCATATTGTTAATGATGCAGCAGCCCATCTCTGAAGCATCTTAGCTTGCTGAAGAAGAAGTTTTTATACAAGATTATATAAAACCAGACAGAATGCTGGAATTTTCTGAAATGAAGAGAGTTTATATCTATGCTAATATTTTTGTATATAATGTCTATTAATATCTTCACAGTTCAAATTCACCAATATCATAAGTAAAATGAGCAGCCACAATCACCATGTTGGCCTTTACAGCATTTGTCTAGATAATTAATAAAATACCCAAGGACACAGAATGTTAGATGGAGGAGTTTAGGAAAAAAAGATAGGTTATACATTATCTCAATCATCTTCATGTGGGTAAAAAAGGAAGCAGTTGTCATCTTTCAGGCCTCAACAACATATGTCTAGATAATTAATAATATACCAAAAACAGAATGTTTGATAAAGGGCTTTTTGAAACAAAGATAGCACATGTATTGTCCCAGTCTTTCCATATGTAATTCCATTTGATGTCTTCACAGTTCAACTTCACCAATAGTAGTGTACATGGGGAACAAAATCAGCAGTAATCATTATTTATGACTCAAAAGTGACCTGGTTGCATAATTACTTTTATCCCATATTCTCATTGTGGCACACCACAGCATCACTATTATAACTATGGCCATTCCTTGTTTCCAAAAGTATTCATTTATGAATCTTCAATGCATCATATCCTCACATATCGACCCCTCTACTTCCATAATCTCTTTTCAAGTGCTTTTAATTTAATCCAAATATACAGAAATGAATATGAAAATGGTGACCATTGCTGTCTATATATCCTCAACTGATTACACTAATTAGTGTCGGCATCCAAGTACAATAAGCACGGAATAGGTGCAATAAGACAATACAGGTCTCTGGAGATCAAAATTAAATTCATTTTCACAAGGAAAATGCTACGCATACAACAAATCATACTAAAACTCCAAACAAACAGATGTGGAAACTGATAAGCAGTGAATTGTGGGTCTCAAAACTATTAAATGAGTGGTAGAGGATAAAAAGGGAAATAACAACGCCTGTTTGTATGAAAATTTTGTTCGATTTGTTTTTATATATAGCATTGCTTTCACAACTGCAAAATGTCACTACTTCTAAATCATGATGGGAAGATGCATATCTACCATGTATTGTTCAATGAACAAAAAGAAAATGAGGATCTCTTTATGATTATTCCAACAGGAAAGCATCTATAATGCACTTCGTTGAAACTTGAACTAATTTTGGATTATGAATAATTTGAAGAAATTCTATAAGGCATGAAAAAAATGGTTCTTGTTATCCAATTAAAAATGCACTATTGCAAACAGTAGTAATGATATAAGCCTGCACAACCAGCAGACTACCATTGCTGGTGGCTGTATTTGGAAGGCCCCGTGATAACAGGTCCTGCCATCAAAAGGATGCTATTCCAGGATAGCATAAACCAGAACCATACTATTTCACTAGAATGAGGTATAATTTTTCGAAGTTCCAGAGTGAGTTCTTAGAAAAATACATCACCTCTCCATGCAAAGGTTCTCCAAGCACGCTTGGGTATGTGATTGGTGAATAGCGCAAGTTAGCCACAGCTTCAACTGAAACAGTAGGAATTGTAGGAGACAAAACCCGATGGGTACCAAATGTGGGGCAGTGAAGGTGTTGATCCAACATTTGCATGTGCATAGCCATCATATCTCGCCTCCTATGAATCTCCAAGATAAGTGTAAATAAGGCCTCGTCATCAGGAATGTTCTCTATAAACTGCAACCCGCTGCGCAATAATTCATAGAAGGGCACTCGGCATTTATCCTCATCCACCAGCAGCCAGATCACATCCAAACAACTATGCAGCCATTCAATCAGAGCCTTGACAGGTCTCCAGGATTTCACACCATCAGATTCATCGACACCATGTTGTCTTTGATCCCAATTAACCAGCCAGCTCAACATATGGTTGAAAATATCAGCATGAGTCACTGGCTTCAAATTAAACTCAAGTCCAGTTAAAATAATCTTGCAACATAGCTGGCGAAGACTGCTCATGGCACTGTCCCTTATCAATAAATTGACCCTTGCTGAAGATTGTGGCCCATTACCAGAAATATCTGATGATTTAACCGGAGACATAGCTACAGAAGGTGAAGCTTCCATCCCCAATGGGGCTGGAGAGCCAATGCCATGAACAGAAGATAGTGGGGATGTAGGATTCAAAGACTGAAAAATTGACGAATTGGAGATTGTGCTTGAAGAAGGAAGCATCCCATTCTGCGCTAAACCAGTGGACGAAACAGCTGGCACTGCTTGACCTGCCTGGCTGACTGACAATTCGGTGGTAGATACTGAAGAAAGAAGACTAGGCAAGAAACTATCCCAGTTAATGTACTCTATACTACATAAACTCCGTAGGGCAAATAGAAGAAAATCCGCCCGCGGGGCGTGATTACTACATTGCACAACCAGAGTTATAAGTACAGATTCTGTAACAGCACGCAATTGCTCTTGATCCTGAAGTGTACGAACATACACACGTCACATTATCAAAACACGATATTTTTTTACCATTTAAACACAAGTACACCAAAAACAAGAGGAAGTAATTCGACGGTAAAGCACGAATATTTACCGGAAATTGGGTATGAAGTTGCTCGAAATCTAAGAGAAATTGCTCATTCGGAGGAGGAAGCTCTCTGTTGAGAGCAAGAACACGCTTTTGTGTCTTGTTCCTGAAAAAAAAAAGTCAGATTTTTTTTAAAAAATATAATAATAATAAGAGAATAATCCTCGAAGGAAAAGCGAATTTAAAACTCACGGCAGTTCACGAGCTGAATCATCGGGTTTTTGGCGGCTGCTTCGCTGCGAAACGGAAATCAAGAAGTATTAATGACTAATCTTTTCGCTTTTTTGGAGGTGATTGATAAAATTGAGAATAAGAAGGAAAACGATGATTTACGCCTAAGTAGAGGTTGAAGAGATCGATAATGGCAGCTCGAGCTGGGTGGAATTGGTGACCGCGTGAGGAGGCTGAGGCCGAGGCTGCTGCTGCTGTTATTGATCTCTGGCTTTGTTCCATTTTATTTTCACTTCATTTCATGTTTTGTCGGAGGAAAGGTTCGAGTCGTGAGGAGTAACGAGAAGAAAGAGCGATGACCGAGTCACTGTGAGTTATCAGCAAAGAAGTATAGTAGTGTAGCGGAAAGTAAAGGGGAAATTTGTCGAAGGTGAGTGTGGGTGCTGCGAGAAGTCTTCTAGGCCCATTAGGGGGGATTGCATTTGGGTCGGGGGTCCGGACCCATTTGGAAAATTTACTTAAAGAAGAGAACCCGTTTTTCAGCTAAAATGGTTATATAATTTCGACTCTACCAACAAATTCTTTTTTTTCCTTGTTCTTGGCTTCTAGCGATGTTTTTTTATTTTATTAAACCATTTTGAGATAATTTACAAATAAATGAATTTCTCCATGACAAACCAAGAGAAATGTCAAAAATAATTTTTAAAAAATAAAAAAATATATTATTTTAATGTATTTCTTAGCGAAAAAACACTTTGAAAAACAACCGTAACCACACTCATAAACAGGCTAGAGTGTTTTTTTGTGGTAATTTAATAAATAACACTTCAGATTTTAAAGAAATTAAAATAAAAAGATTGTTTTTTTTTTCAAAATGCAATATTTTTTCATTTGGATAGTAGAAGAAATCTTTTGATTTTTTTCTACAATTTTCTTTTATAACTTTTTCACTTTTTTCAAATGAAGAATAAACTAAAATGATGGATTGTAATAAATCATTTTTTCATGTACGAGCACTTTAGCAATGTAAAATATCAAAAAAAAAAAAATTATATATATTTTTATATCTGGATAATGTTGTGAATTCGTTGTTTTTAGTAAAATATCTAATATGTTTTTTTACCTGATAAGTAAAAAATTTTAATGAGAATTTTTAATTTAAAATAAATTAAAATATTGTTTTATGGTTAGATTGTAATAAATACAAAAAAAAATATGATGACAATCATAGATTATGGTTTCAATTTTTGTGGAAATATAGTTATAATCTTACAATTGCTCATTTTTTGGATAGAAAAATTGTTCTCTGTTTTTTTAAAATGAACATGTTTTTTTAATTTTAGATTAAAAAAATAAAAACTGAAAACCAAGAAGAGCTATAAATGAAGATAAAAAATGATTTTTTTTTATTATTAAACAGGTCTTGAAACTCTCGACAAACGAAGAAAAAATATCACTTTGATTTGCATGGTGTTTTGTTGCGTTGCCTAACCGAATAATGTTGGGTTGCGTAGATTTTTAAGCTCATTGTCATCTTGAATGACAGACCTCTTTTCACGTACATTCGAACAGGTTTTTTTCTCTTTTCATAGAAAAAGTAAGTGCTCAGTTTTCAATATAAAAATAGTTATTTTTAAAAATATAGTTTTTATTTGAAAATATAATAAAATAATATTTTTATTTATTTTTTAATATTTATTTTTAAGATTATCGTATTAAAATTATAAGTAATTTAATTTAAAATAAAATATAAAAAATTTTCAAAAATATTTTTTAAACATAAAAACAAAAACAATCTTTAGCCTACTCGCATGTATTTATATTTTCCCATCAAGGTCTGCTCCCCATGATAAACAACAATATTAGGCAATTTTTAGGGTTTGTTTAGAAATTGGTTCTTTAAATTTTGAATTTTGTTTTTTTATTAAAAAATATTGATTTATATTTTTAGATTATTTTAATATAATAACTTTTTTTTAAAAAAAAAATATTATTTTAATACATTAGAAAACAAAAACAATACTTTAAATCACATTCAATATCACAATTCCAAATAAACCATTAACATTCACGCAACAAAATGGACACTTGCTCAATCTAAAAGGTGTATTCCAAAAAAAAACAATATCAAACACTAAAAGTCAGGTCTTTCATGGGGATTAGAAATCAACAAGAAAATCAAGTTAAATAACAAGGTTTTTGTGCGTGACCGTAAACACATCAGATGCCATTAAAGAATTTAAATCTTGCTGGGAAATTCATCGAGATATTTAAGAGGGCTAGGTTTTTTCTTTTTTTTTCGTGAACAAAACCCGACTCGCTGTTCTTGTTCAACGAGATGACTCCAGAGGGAGCTTCAGTCACATTTTTCTCCATGGTTTAGGGTCGATTTCGTCGAGAAATTAAGATTTCTTTTGCAGTTTTTTTTTTTTGTTCGTTTCTTTGGGCATTCAAGATCTTAAAAGTTAAAATGGTTAAAATTATTTAAGGTGAATGACTAGAAAAAAGAAATTGCAGGGTCGGGCCCTGCCAACCCCCTACCTCTGCCTTCAGATTCACTCAAGTTTCATGTTTTTGGTTTCTTTTAAAATGCGTTTTCACAGTCTCTGAATTCTAAACAATGAAACATGTACAGAGCTATATACTGGCAAAGTTGGGCGATCGCTATCTCATTCCAGGACAAGAGGAGTAACACAGAGAAGGGAGCTTCTTCTTCCTGGAACATGACCGTTGATTGAATCCAGCTCTGGAACTCTCCTCGTAGGCCGTGAGGTGACCCTCCTCTGCCCCCACGCATTAAAAAGCCTGCAGATACACCTCTTTCAAATCACAATTCTAATTTAATTTTAAACGAAGTTGTTGTCCTCTGTGATATCCTCACTGCCTACCTTGTTACTTCGCTCAGATCCTTTTTTAA
>Ga0307517_10002105_pt1 | contig 32407 bp, 21 predicted proteins | sample 23_EM_MG_FD_194515 | JGI IMG/M metagenome (GOLD analysis project Ga0307517, IMG submission 194515) | Populus trichocarpa ectomycorrhiza microbial communities from riparian zone in the Pacific Northwest, United States - 23_EM | ecosystem: Host-associated > Plants > Roots > Unclassified | place... | reverse complement strand
ATCATCTCGTGAATAAATTCGAAGGACTTTTCTACTTCCCGGCCTATGAGCTGGTCATCGACGTATTGAGGGATTATCGTTTTTACGATATCGATATGGTGCATCCCAATTACCAGGGCACCAGCTTCGTGCTGGAAAAATTCACCCGCTATTGCATCGACGAAGCCTCGCAGCAGGCTATGGAAGAAGTGAAGAAGATCGTCATCGCCCGGAAACATAAGCCTTTTCAACCTACGACGACGGCACACCGCCGGTTCCTGCAGGATCACTGGCAGAAGACAAAAGAACTCAGCGAAAAATATCCCTTCCTGGACCTGGGAGAGGAATTGAACTATTTTTCTTTATGACAATGAACAAAAAGGTGAAATTTCCGACACAGGCTGCCGCCATCCTTGATTTTTACAAGAATATGCGACCGGACTTCAAACTTGGCAAGGGCATCGGGATCATGAACCCCTGGCTGGACCCTGTTGCTGCAGACCTGGCAACGACCTTTTATAAAAAATTTTACAGCGACCCTAAACCCCGACTCTATCTCTTCGGCATCAATCCCGGCCGCCATGGCGGAGGCATCACCGGCATCCCTTTCACCGATCCCGGGCTGTTGCAGGAAAAATGCGGGATCCCCAACGACCTGAAGAGAAAGGCGGAGCTCTCCGCGCAGTTCGTCTATGCTGTGATCGATGCTTATGGCGGCGTGAAGGATTTCTATGGCGATATTTATATCACGGCCTTGTCGCCCTTGGGATATACCAGGGACGATCTGAACCTGAACTACTATGATGACAAGGCGCTGCTGAAGGACATCGAGCCTTTCATGATCGATTGGATACGTATCCAGTTGGCTACCATACCCACCGGCTCCATCTGCTGCTGCCTGGGCGAAGGAGAGAATTATAAGCAGTTCAAACGCCTCAATGATAAACATCAATTCTTCCGGGAGATCGTTCCCCTGCCGCATCCCCGCTGGGTAATGCAGTACCGCCGCAAAAAGCTCGGGGAGTATGTGGAATTGTATGTGCAGAAGTTGAAGGCCTCTGCCCGCGCGATAGCCGCCTCTGCGACCAGGGATGGGGATTGATCTTGCTTTAGCGTTAGTGGATCCTGTCTCCCCTTACTTCCATTTGCTGCATGATCCCTGCTTCATGATCCAGCCATTGTTTCCATCGTTGCCGCACCCGGGTTTTGTCCATATAGGTTTCCGCCAGCTCAATGAATAAATGATAATGACCGGCCTCGCTTTCCATAAAACGGCGATAGAACTGGGATAGGTATTCGTCCTGGAGGCCTTCGCTCAACCGTTTGAAACGCTCGCAGCTACGGGCTTCTATCAGCGCGAAGATGAGTAGTTTGTCCAGGAACCGGTCTTCCTCGCTGCCTCCTTTCTCCTGGAATTCTATCAGCTTGTTCACGTATTCATCCTTACGCTGCCGCCCCAGCTTCAAGCCCCTTTTATTCAGCTCCGCCAGCACCAGCCGGAAATGGCCCCATTCCTCGGTGACGATCGGAGAGAGTTCCTGCACCAGCTTTTCCCGGCCGGAATAACGCTGGATCAGGGAAATGCAGCTGGTAGCGGCCTTCTGTTCGCACCAGGCATGGTCGGTAAGGATATCTTCCAGGGAAATGCTTGCCAGGTCCACCCAGCGCGGATCGGTAGGCAGCTGAAGCCCCAGGATATTTTTCTGTTCAGAGAGTTGGTCCATATAGCAAAACTAGACATTTTGCGCGGTACTCCATTTTACTGTACGTTTGCCCAAAATCCATCAGTTGAAAGAAGACTTCTTAGAGCGGCGCCTGCAGGAACGCCGGGAACAGAACGCTTTCCGCCGCCTGCGACTGCCGGACGGAGCGACGGACTTTTGTTCCAACGACTACCTGGGGATCGTACAGAACGGGCTGATCGAAGCGGCGATCGGTGAACGATCCGTCCGCCATGGCAGCGGAGGCTCCCGGCTCCTGGCCGGTAATTATCGCCTGATCGAAGAGACGGAACGGGAACTGGCGGCTTTCCACGGGGCGCCAGCCGGACTGATCTTCAATTCGGGATATGACGCCAACCTGGGCCTGCTCAGTTGCCTGCCGCAGAGGGGCGATACCGTCCTCTACGATCACCTGAGCCATGCTTCCATCCGGGATGGGGTACGACTGTCTTTCGCCAATTCTTTTTCCTTCCCGCACAACGATCTCCAGGATCTGGAAAAGAAATTACGCGGGGCCAAAGGGACGGTTTTCGTAGTAACGGAATCCGTTTTCTCTATGGACGGGGATCAGGCGCCCCTGGAGGAGATCGCGGAATTATGCGCAGGCCATGGCGCCTGTTTGATCGTCGATGAAGCGCATGCCACCGGCGTAGTGGGGCCGAAGGGCGCGGGATTGGTGCAGGAGCTTGGCCTGCAGGATCGTTGCTTTGCCCGGGTGCATACTTTCGGCAAGGCCGTTGGCTGTCATGGCGCGATCGTCGTGGGCAGTGAGGCGCTAAGGGATACGCTTATCAATTTCTCAAGGCCTTTCATTTATACTACAGCCCTGCCGGAGATGAGTGTCCTTGCCATCAGGTCCGCGTATGCCCTATTCCCCGGGATGGAAGCCGAAAGGATTCATCTCCGTCAGCTCATCGACCGGTTCCGTCAGGCCCGGATCCCTTTTCAAAAACTGGACAGCCTGACCCCGATACAGGTGGTGGTCGTCCCCGGCAACGAGGCCGTGAAAAAGCTTGCCGCAAGGTTGCAGGAGAGCAGGCTCGATGTCCGGCCGATCCTGTACCCTACGGTTCCGAAAGGAGGCGAGCGCCTTCGCATCGTATTGCATGCTTTCAATACGGACGAAGAAGTGGACAGACTGATCGGGTGCCTGCAATAAAATAAGCCGGCTCATTACTGAGACCGGCCTATTATCAACCTGAACCACCTGAACAGATTTTTATAATATGATGCGATCGTACAATGCAAATGTTGCGAGAAACAGGCATATAGACAATACCATTTTGTGGTATTACCACTTCGGGTTATTTGGAAAAATACAGTACTTTTAGGCCCTCACGATATCAACTCAATCGAACAGGTATGAGAATAGTTCCTTTCTTTCTTTCCTTTCTCCTTACTGCCGGGCTGATCTTTTGTCTGAATACCCAATGGGGCTCCGTGCCTCCGGTGGGTAAATTCCTCAGTCCCCAGCATGGATGCTGGCAGAATGCGGAGCCTGTCGACAAAGATTTCAATGCCAGCATTTCCCTGCCCGACCTGAAGGGGAAAGTGCAGGTCTATTTCGATGAGCACCTGATCCCGCACGTGTTTGCCCAGAATGCAGAAGACGCCTGCTTCGTACAGGGATATCTCCATGCAAAATTCCGCCTCTGGCAAATGGAGTTCCAGACGCATGCCGCGGGCGGCAGGCTGAGCGAGATCCTGGGAGCAGGTCCCGGTAACGGCTACCTGAAGTACGACCGCGAAATGCGCCGCCTGGGAATGGTCTACGGGGCCGAGCAGACCCTTCGGGAAATAGAAAAGGACAGCGTTACCAAAAGAGATTGCGACGCCTATACCGCCGGCGTGAATACCTGGATCGCGGGACTGAAAGAAAGCGAACTGCCCCTAGAATATAAACTACTGAACTATAAACCCGAACCCTGGACCAATCTTAAGATCGCCCTGTTCATCAAGAACATGGCCTACGACCTGGCCGGCACCGATGATGACTTCGAACTGACCAACGCCAAAGCCCTCTTCAGCAAAGAGGATTTCGCCAAATTATATCCCTCGCTGCAGGACAGCGCAGATCCCGTGGTGCCGAAGGGTACGGTCTTCCTGCCTTCTGCCTTTCAGCCCAAACGTCCGGCTACGGCGGACTCCCTTTATTTGGATAATAGGGATACGGTAACGGTACGGGAGATGAAGCCGGATAAACAGAATGGCAGCAACAACTGGGCGGTCAGCGGGAAAAAGACGCTGAGCGGACGGCCGATCCTCTGCAACGATCCGCACCTGGGGACCAATCTCCCTTCCATCTGGTACGAAATGCAGATCAGTACGCCGGAATACAACACCTACGGGGTCTCCTTTCCCGGCGCGCCCTATATCGTCATCGGATTCAACGACAACTGCGCCTGGGGGATCACCAATGCGGGTAGGGATGTACGTGACTATTATTCCATCACGTTTAAGGATACTACCCAACGGGAATATAAGTTCAACGGAGAATGGAAGACCGCCGACCGGCGCATAGAGACCATTAAGGTGCGGGGCGAAGCCGATTATATCGATACGGTCGCCTATACGGTATTCGGCCCTGTCATTTACGACGCCAGTTTTGCCGGTCTGTCCAAAGCCCCGAACGACCGCTCCTATGCCGTGCACTGGAAGGCCAACGACCCTTCCAACGAATTGTCCACCTTCGCCCATCTCCGCTCGGCTAAGAATTATGATGATTACAAAGAGGCGATCCGTTACCTGCATACGCCGGGGCAGAATGTCAGCTTCGCCGACAAGGCCGGGGATATCGCCATCTGGCAGCAGGGGGAATTCCCCGCCAAATGGAAATACCAGGGAGAGTTCGTCATGCCGGGCACGGACAGCTCCTATATGTGGCAGGGCAATATCCCCGCCGATGAGAACCCTTATCAGCTTAACCCCGACAGGAATTTTGTCAGCAGCGCCAACCAGCTGCCTGCCGATACTTCCTATCCTTATTTCCTGGGAGTCAGCTATCCCATTTATCGCGGTATGCTGATCAATCGATACCTCGATCACCTCAACTCCATTACGGTGAAGGATATGATCACCCTGCAGACGGAGACCTACGACCTGTTCGCCGAAAAGGCCCGGCCCATCCTGCTGAATCATATCGATCTATCAGGGCTGACCGACCAGGAACAAAAATACCTGGAGATCGTCCGGACCTGGAAGCTCCGGGATGACCCGGAAGAGGCAGGCGCTACCATCTTTAACGTCTGGTGGACCCGTTTGCAGGATGCTGTCTGGGACGATGAATTCTCGAAGACCGACCTGCCCGTCATGCAGCCTTCCGAGAACGTCCTGGTCGAAGCCCTGCTGAAGGATACCGCCTATAAATTCATCGACAATATCAACACCCCCGGGAAAGAGACCCTGGGGCAGGTGGTGACGGATGCCTTCAAAAAAGCGATCCCCGAACTGGTGCAGGCCGAAAAGGACGATCGGCTCCAATGGGCGAAGTATAAGGATACCTGGGCCCGGCACCTGCTGCGCCTGCCCGCCCTCAGCCGGATGCACCTGCTGATCGGCGGAAGCCGGAACTCCATCAATGCCGCCAAACAATTCCATGGTCCCAGCTGGCGGATGATCGTTCATCTCACCAATAAGACGGAAGCCTACGGCGTCTACCCGGGAGGCCAGAGCGGCAACCCCGGCAGCCCTTATTATGACAGCTTCATCGATAACTGGGTGGCGGGTAAATATTATCCTCTATGGGTGATGGGAAAAGAAGAAGCAAAAGATAAAAGGGTCCGGTGGGCCATGAACTTTAATAAATGATATGAAATTCACTGTAACCGTCCTCCTCATTGCCGCGCTGAGCTTTTTATCCGGCCTTTATCTGCCCTGGTGGGGGTTCGCCCTGGCCTCGGCCCTCGTCAGCGCCCTTATTCCCCAACGGCCGGGCATAGCCTTCCTCTCCGGCTTTGTAGCGGTCTTCCTGCTTTGGGGACTGCTGGCCTGGAGCATCGATGCGGCCAACAATAGTATCCTGTCGAAAAAGATCGCACAGATCCTGCCCCTGGGCGGCTCCCCTGCATTGCTGATCCTCGTCACCGCCCTGGTCGGAGCCCTGGTAGGAGGGGGCGCGGCCCTGACGGGAAGCTATTTGCAAAAAACACGCTCACAACCGGAATAAGGTCTGCTAATGGCATCCGGTACCTGCAATAGCCCCCACTTCTCATGAAACAGCTCCTTCTCTTATCGCGCCCCCTGTTCTTATTCCTCCTCTGCGGCACACTCTGCTGCGTCTCCGCATCCTCCGTCCTGGCTGCCGCCGTAACAGGAAGAGTGACGGACGATAAAGGGAACAACCTGCCTTACTCATCCATTTTTATAAAAGGCACCAGCAAAGGGGTCACCGCCAATAACGAAGGCAGGTACTCCCTGGACCTGGAGCCTGGTAAATATACCCTGGTCTGTCAATACGTGGGCTATGCCCGCCAGGAAAGGACGATCACCGTCGCCGGGCAGCCGCTCATCGCGGATTTCCGGCTCAGCCTGCAGCAGCTATCCCTGTCCGAAGTAGTAGTGCGGCCCGGCGGCGAAGACCCTGCCTATGAGATCATCCGCCAGGCGATCCGGAAAAGGAAGGATTACGAGAACCCGCTCGACTCCTTTACCTGCGAAGCCTATATCAAAACCCTCGCGAAGACACGCAAGCTGCCCCAGAAATTCTTCGGACAGAAGATCGATAGCAACGACAAAAAGGAAATGGGCGTCGATTCGGCGGGCAAGGGCATCATCTACCTGTCGGAATCCCTTACCCGGGTAGCGTTCAAAAAGCCCAACAGGATCAAGCTGGAGGTCCTCTCCGGCCGGGAAAGCGGCTCCAATGGCTATGGCTTCAGCTTTCCGACCTTCATCAACTTCTACAATAATAATGTGACGGTGCTGGCCAGCAGCCTGAACCCCCGCGGATTCGTCTCTCCCATCGCCGAATCCGCCCTCCATTACTATCGTTACAAATATCTCGGCTCCTTCTTCGAGGACGGCAAAGAGATCAATAAGATCCAGGTCATTCCCCGCAGGAAGTACGAACCGCTGTTTGCGGGCACCATCGATATCATGGAAGGGGAATGGCGCATCCACGGCCTCGACCTGCTGTTGCTCAAGCAATCCCAGCTGGAGCTCCTCGATACCCTGCAGATCCGTCAGATCCAGGTGCCCGTTGGTAATGGCGTGTGGATGACCAAGGACCAGGTGGTATATTTTACCTTCAACCTGTTCGGCTTCGATGCCGTAGGTAATTTCCTGAACGTCTACAGCAAATACGAGACGGCGCCGCAGTTCCGGAAGAAATATTTCAATAACGTGTTGGTGCGCTATGATACGGCCGTCAATAAAAAGACGAAGGACTACTGGGACTCCATCCGGCCCGTGCCTTTAGAGCCGGAAGAGAATACGAATTACCGGATCCGGGACAGTATCTATGAGGTCAGCCTCGACAGCAGTCATGCCCGGCAGAACCGGGATTCCCTGCTCAAACGCCAGGGTCATGTGAAGGTCAGGCAGGTCCTGTTGACGGGCCTGCGTCGTTCCGACTATAACCCCGCCGGGGCCTTCACCTGGAGCATGGAGCCCCTGCTCTCCAACGTCCAATACAATACGGTGGAAGGGATCAATCTCAATGTGCTGACGACCTTCTCTAAAACATTCCGGCCCTCCGGCAGTCAGCTCTCCCTGAGTCCCCATATCCGCTATGGGTTCAGCAATCGTCATCTCAACGCCTGGGGGACCCTGAATTTCAATCAGCGCAAGGTCGTGCAGGAGGGAGAGGACCTGGTCAGCACCCGGCAGAGCTGGACCCTTTCAGGCGGTAAACGTATCAGCCAGTTCAATCCCGATAACCCGATCTCAGAGACCCTCAACGGTCTTTATACCTTGCTGTGGCGAAGGAACTATATGAAGATCTATGAGAATAAGTTCCTGGAGCTGGGCTCCGCCCGCCGCCTGGATAACGGGCTGCGGATCTCCGCACGGGCGCTGTACGAGGACAGGACCCCCGTGGACAATACCAGCGACTATTCCCTGATCCATACAAAGAACAGGGACTTCACGCCCAATTTTCCCACCGAGCAGCTGTTCGTCCAATTCCTCCGGCACCAGGCTTTCCTCACCACCGTCAACCTGCAATACCAGCCGGGCCAGCGCTATATCGAATTCCCGCATCGCAAAATGGCTATCGGCTCGAAGTATCCCACCCTGGCCCTTTCCTACCAGAAAGGATGGAAGCATCTCCTGGGCAGCGACGTGAACTTCGATAAATGGCAGTTCTCTGTGTGGGATAATATCAACTTCAAGCTCAAGGGAGACCTGCACTACCGCCTGGCCATCGGGGGCTTCCTGAACAAGGCTGCCGTGCCGATACAGGACTTTCAACATTTCAATGGCAACCAGACCCTGGCCGCCAGCGAATACCTCAACAGCTTCCAGCTGGCGCCTTATTATGCCAACAGCACGACCGCGTCCTTCTACGCCACCGGTCATCTCGAACACCATTTCAACGGATTGCTCACGAATAAGATCCCTCTCTTCCAGCGATTGAAATGGTACCTGGTGGCAGGCTCCAACGCTTTCTACGTGAACGGGAATAATAACTATGTCGAAGTGTTCGGGGGATTGGAGAACATCTTCAAGCTGTTCCGGGTCGACCTGGTCGCCTCCTATCTCGACGGGCATCATGGACAGGCCGGCGTCCGGATAGGCCTGGGAGGGCTGCTGGGCGGCTCGCTGAGGGTGCGGAGATAAATGACCGCCGGATGGCTGTTCCCGGGATTTTTCATAATTTTGCCCTGTTATGCCCGTATTGCACAATCGCGTCTCCCAAAAGGAGCTGAAAGAACGTTTATACCAGGAGACGGAGCCCCGCGCCACCCTTTCTTTCTACCGCTATTTCCCCATCGCCGATCTGCAGCAATTCCGTGACAGCCTGTACACGGACCTGAACGAAAAAAAAGTGTTCGGCCGCATTTATATCGCCTCTGAAGGCATCAACGCGCAGGTCAGCGTTCCCCAGTCCCGGCTGGAAGAGCTAAGGGTATACCTGGATACGATGGAGACGGCCCCGGACCTGCGGCCGTTGAAAGACCTTCGCCTGAATATCGCCGTGGACAACGACGGGAAGTCCTTCTGGGTGCTGAAGATCAAGATCCGCGATAAGATCGTGGCGGACGGCATCGAAGACCCCTCTTTCGACATGGCCAGCAAGGGTAAATATGTCGACGCGGAAGCCTTTAACCGGCTGACGGGCGATCCGCATACCCTCGTCGTCGACATGCGCAATCATTACGAATATGAAGTAGGGCATTTCGACGGGGCCATCGAGATCCCTTCCGACACCTTCCGCGAGCAATTGCCGATGGCCGCGGACATGCTGCAGGAAGACAAGGACCGGAATATCATCATGTATTGCACGGGCGGCATCCGTTGCGAAAAAGCTAGCGCCTACCTCCTCCATAAAGGCTTTAAGAATGTCTTCCATCTCGAAGGCGGCATCATCCACTATGCCAATACGGTGAAGACCGCCGGCCTGGAAAATAAGTTCAAAGGGAAGAACTTCGTATTCGACGACCGGCTGGGAGAGCGTATCACCGACGAGATCATCGCCCGCTGCCATCAATGCGGCCAGCCTGCCGACACGCATACCAATTGCCGCAACGAAGGCTGCCACCTGCTCTTCATCCAATGCGCCGCCTGCGCCGAAAAATACCAGGGCTGCTGCAGTCCCGAATGCCACAGCATCGTTCAGCTGTCCCCGGACGAACAGAAAGAGCTCCGCAAGGGCATCGACAAGGGACGGCAGGTCTTCAACAAATCCAAAAGCCGGATGCGGCCAAAATTGAACAACACTCCTGGCGGGCACGCCCAATAGCGGACAGCGATCGGCGATAGAGCAACCCGGCGCGTCAAACCTTCTTTTTTTAGGCATAGGCTTGCGAGAAGGGACAAACGGTGCGGTCTAATTGAACTTTTCGTTTTATCCGCCAAATAAATAATGTATCCCGGACGTTTATTCCCCGACCTTAAACTCTACCATCCTGTTATGAACCCAGCTGCCAAAAGTTTTTTGAGGTTTCGCACCTATATAAAAAATATTGGATATAAGCCATCCCTCGGCAGCTATGAAAAAAGGAAGTTGGGCATCTTTAACCTCATGAACTTCTTCGGGCTGATAGCAGGGACGCTGGTCCCCATCGCCTGCTTATTCAACATCGGACATATCCCGCTCTTCGCCTGGTTCATCGCCTGTTCGCCCGCCCTGATCAGCTTCCTGGTGCTGACCTTGAATTATTACCAGAAGTTCGAACTGGCCAGGACCGCCTACTTTATATTATACCCGGTGATGACGAGCATGGTGTACGCCACGAAAATGGACCTGGGCATCGAGTTCTTTTTCGTGCTGTATGGGGTCCTGTCCGTATTCTTTTTACAGAATATCTATAATACCATCTTCTCCTTCTCCCTGTCCATGGCCTGCTATTTCCTTGTTTGCACGGTGTGGAAGAATTACACTTACCGCCTGGAAGAAGCCAATTATTATTTCTATTCCTTCAACCACCTGCTGGCGATCTTCTTTATTTTCTATGGCCTCTTCCTCATCAAGAACGAGAACGCCCGCTACCAGGTGCAGACAAGGGACAAGAACTGGCAACTCCGCCGGAGCACGCTCAAGATCCTGCAGCACAAGGCGGACATAGCCGAAAAAGCCGATCTGCTGGAAAAGCAGACCTACCAGCTGATCGAATTGAACTCCCTGAAGAATAAATTATTTTCCGTCATCGCCCATGACCTGAAAGCTCCCTTATATGCACTGGGTAACCTTTTCAAGAATGTGCAACGCTACGACCTGCCCGGGGAAGAGATCAAAGAGATGATCCCTGAAGTGGTAAAAGACCTCAGCTATACCACCGGGCTGATGGAGAACCTGCTGCAATGGGCCAAGATCCAGATGCAGGCCGAAGCCGTCAATCCCCAGGTGCTGGACCTCGCCAAGATCACCCAGGAGGTGTTGCAGCTGATACGGCTGCAGGCGGAAGCCAAGCGTATTTATATCCGGAGTAAGATCGACAAGCCCGTCTATGTCTATGCTGACAGGGATATGATCAATCTGGTCCTGCGCAACCTGTTGTCGAATGCCATCAAGTTCACGCCCGAGGACGGCACCGTCTATATCGGCGTGCGCGAGGATCATTCGCATATCGAGATCTTTGTGGAAGATACCGGCACGGGCATCAGCGCGGACAACCTGCAGAAACTGATGGATGATATCTATTATACCACGCTGGGAACGGGCGGCGAGACCGGCACCGGACTGGGACTCATGCTCTGCAAGGAATTTCTTACGAAGAATGGCGGCAGCATGCAGGTATCCAGCGAACCAGGCCGGGGCAGCATCTTCTCCTTCACCCTGCCCATTCCCGACTCAACCCAGATCGCTAAAAAAAGATAGGATGCGCCGGCTGGTCTCCTCCTCGCTGAGCGGCTCCCTGCGGAAAGGCTGGCCGATCACCTTTTCATATAGTTCGATATAGCGGTTGCTGATGGTCTCTACCCATTCATCCGTCATGACAGGCACCGTCTGGCCTTCCTTACCCATGAAATTATTTGCGATCAGCCATTCCCGTACGAACTCCTTGCTCAGCTGCTGCTGGCGTTCGCCTTTTTGCTGGCGCTCTTCGAATCCGTCTGCATAGAAATAGCGGGACGAATCCGGCGTATGGATCTCGTCCATCAGGTAGATGGTATCGTCTATCTTTCCGAACTCATATTTGGTATCCACGAGGATCAGTCCCTGCTTGGCCGCGATCTCCTTTCCCCGGCCGAACAGGGCCAGGGTGTATTTTTCCAGCTGGCTGTAATCCGCTTCGCTGACCAGGCCCTGGCGGATGATCTCCTCCCGGGAAATATCTTCGTCATGCCCTACTTCCGCCTTCGTGGAAGGGGTGATGATGGGGGAGGGGAAATAATCGTTTTCCTTTAGTCCTTCCGGGAGCTTTACGCCGCATAATTCCCTTTTGCCGCTGCTATAGGTCCTCCAGGCATGGCCCGTCAGGTTGCCTCTTACTACCATCTCTACCCGAAAAGGCACGCATTTGCGCCCGATGGCCACATTCGGCGCGGGTGCGTCCAGGAGCCAGTTCGGACAGATATCGCTGGTGGCTTTCAGCATGTATGCAGCTATTTGATTTAATACTTGTCCTTTAAAAGGGATGGGTCGCGGCAATACCACGTCGAAAGCCGAGATGCGATCGGATGCGATCATTATCAGCCATTTATCCGATATGGTATAAACGTCCCTCACCTTGCCCCGGTAGAATTTCGTTTGCCCGGGAAATTGTAATGTCTTATTCATGTGCGCAAAATTAATTTTTCATTACTACATTACAATAATGTATTTTGCTTATATATTATCCTACTATTAACTAACGAAAACAAGCACTATGGGAAACTCCGTCAACAAGCTCATTGTCGTCCTGTCAGCTGTTTTTTTATCTCTTGCTTCCTACGCGCAATCATCCGTCACCATCTCTGGCAATGTACATAATTCGGTCAGCAAGGAGTCGGCCCCTGCCGTTTCCGTCACGCTCAAAGGCTCCCGTACAGGAGCTTTCACCGACGATAAAGGTTTTTTCAAGCTCACCACTTCACAGAAGCCGCCCTTTGTCCTGGTCTTCAGCTCCATCGGTTTCGAAACGCGGGAGGTCACCGTCAGTGATGCCTCCGCCGCCGTCAGCGTCGATCTTAAACCGGGCAGCTCCCTGGGAACGGAAGTGGTGGTCTCCGCCAGCCGCGTGACGGAACGCTTCCTCGAATCGCCGGTATCCATCGAGAGGATGAATGCGGCCACCGTGCGGGATATCCCCGCACCCAGCTTTTACGATGCGCTGCCCTCCCTGAAAGGAGTGGAATCCAGCATGCAGAGCCTTACCTTCCGCGGTATTACGACAAGAGGGTTCAATGCCAATGGCAATACCCGATTCAACCAGTACGTGGATGGAATGGACAACCAGGCGCCGGGGCTGAATTTTTCCGTCGGCAATATCGTCGGCATGTCGGACCTCGATGTAGCGAACGTGGAATTGCTGCCGGGCGCTTCCTCGGCCCTGTACGGGGCGGGCGGCATGAACGGTACCCTCCTGATGACCAGCAAGAGCCCTTTCGATTACCAGGGGCTCAGCGTGAAATTGCAGGCAGGCGTCAATCACCTGGGTACGGTGCAGCAATCCAGCGTCGGATTTGTACCGGATGTCTCGGCGCGTTATGCCAAAGTGTTCGGCAAATTCGCCTTCAAAGCGACGGTCAGCTACATGCAGGCGGATGACTGGCGGGCCCAGGACTCCACTAATTTCGACCGCCTCAACCTGAAAGTAAAACCCGGCACTTCCCATGCGACCGATCCCAACTATGACGGGGTGAACGTATACGGGGATGAGATCAATACCCGGTTTGGCGCCACGGGCGGCCTCCTGAACGGCCAATCCGTCTCCCGGACAGGTTATAAAGAAGCCGACCTGGTAGACTATAACACGAAGAGCCTGAAGACGGGACTGGCCCTGCATTACCGGTTTACAGATAACCTGGAGGGCATCGTGCAGGGTAACTGGGGCACGGGCACTTCGGTGTATACGGGCTCCGACCGCTATTCGCTACGCAATTTCAATATCGGCCAATACAAGCTGGAATTGCGGGGCAAACGCTTTTTCCTGCGCGCCTATACTACGCAGGAACGCTCCGGCAAGGCCTATAATGCCACCGCCCTGGGCAGCATCCTGAACGAAGCCTACAACCCCAGCGTGATCACGGATGCCAATGGGAATACCATCGGCGGCTGGTTTCCGGAATATGCCACCGTCTACAACCAGGCCCGTGCGGGTATATTTGCCGGCGCACCGGGCGTGCACACAGACGGCGATGCGCACGCTATCGCCAGGTCCTATGCGGACAGGAACCGCCTCCAACCCGGCAGCGCGGCCTTCAACACGGCCAAAGAGACCATCACCAGCAACTATATAGGATTCGGGGCCGGCCGCAACGGGGCCAAATTCAATGATAAGACCAACCTCTATCATTATGAAGGCATGTATGACTTCACCGATCATATCAAGGTATTGGAAGTGCAGGCCGGTGCTACCTTCCGCCGCTATTCCCTCAATTCGGACGGCACCATCTTCGACGATGCGGCCGGCAGGATCAGTACGGATGAATACGGAGGATTCGTGCAGATAGGTAAGAAACTGTTGGACGTGGTCAAGCTGACAGGCTCCCTCCGCTATGATAAGAACGAGAATTTCGACGGCCGTTTCACTCCCCGCGTGGCCGCCGTGGTCACCGTGGCGCCTCAGAACAATATCCGCCTCTCTTACCAGACGGGTTACCGCAATCCTACCAACCAGGACCAATACATCGACCTGCCGATCCGCAGCAATACCCGCCTCATCGGCGGCCTGCCTTACCTGATCAGCAAATACGATCTGTATAATAATAAAGGCTATACCCAGGCCAGCGTACAGAACTATGCCGCTACGGGCAATCCCGCCCTGCTGCAACAGTATACCTTCGGCAAGTTCAAGCCGGAAACCGTGCAATCCTACGAGATCGGCTACAAGGGGCTGATCGATAACAGGCTGCTCATCGACGCCTATTACTATTACAACTCCTATAAAGATTTCGAATCCTACATTGCGTTATTGCAGCCTACCCAGCCGCTGGCCTCCGATCCGAGCCTGAGCAAGGCTAATATATTCGCCACCTATGTCAACAATCCTGCGGCGGTAAAAACACAGGGATGGGCCCTGGGCCTGGATTACCTGGTGCAGAAATGGACACTCTCCGGGAATGTTTCTTTTAATACGATCAAGGGCGGGGATTCGGCCGGTCTGAGCAATGACTTCAACTCGCCGAAATGGCGGGTCAACATCGGCCTGTCGAACAGGAACCTTTACAAGAACATAGGCTTTAATATCATGTGGCGCTGGCAGGATTCGTTCTTATGGAATTCCAGCTTCACCACGGGTAATGTTCCCGCTTACAGCACCATCGACGCGCAGGTCAACTACAAGCTGCCGCGCGTGAAGACGATGATCAAGCTGGGCGGGTCCAATATCCTGAACCATTATTACCAGACTTCCTTTGGCAACCCGAAGATCGGGGCGATCTACTATGTATCCCTGCTGTTCGACGAATTGTTGCGATAAAGAATATACCCCACTCCCCAAAAAAAAGAGCGCCTCCGAGGCGCTTTTTTTTTCTTCTAGCTCTTCTCCGCTTTGGCGCTGCCATATTCCTCCCTCACCGCCGTACGTACTCATCAGCCATTCACGCCAGCAGCGTGAAAGGGCAAGAATACTCGCACCATCAGCGGCTATTGCGGTACTATAGTCTCGACAGCGCATTTTCTGCGAGCTGATTCTACTGTTGACAGGACAATAGCTGAATGGAAATAGGATGTCCGGCTTTGTAATTGCTCATGAGCAGGAACAGCGTTGGAGAGACTATAGTACCGCAAAAAGCGGGGAAAAGTACCGCAAAGCAAAAACGCAGCAGATATTCACTCTTACACATTGAACCGGAAATGCATCACATCTCCGTCCTTGACGATATATTCTTTGCCTTCGATGCGGAGACGGCCATTGTCGCGGGCGGCTGACTCCGAGCCATACTGGATAAAATCGTTGTAAGAGATCACTTCCGCCTTGATAAAGCCTTTCTCGAAATCCGTATGGATGACGCTGGCCGCCTGGGGCGCCTTCCATCCTATATGGATGGTCCAGGCCCTGACCTCCTGCACGCCGGCTGTAAAATAGGTGGCCAGGCTCAGCAGCTCATAAGCCGTGCGGATCAGCTTGTTCAGGGCAGGCTCTTTCATCTTGTATTCCTCCATGAACAGCGCCCGGTCGGCAGGCTCTTCCATTTCCGAGATCTGGGCCTCGATGGAATTGTTCATGATGATGACCTGCGCATCTTCTCCGGCCACGGCGGCCTTGAGGGCTTCGGAATATTTATTGCCGGTGTGCATGGAGGCCTCGTCCACATTGGCGACATAGAGAACGGGCTTGTCGGTGAGGAGGAAGAGATCGGCTACGGCCACCTTATCTTCCTTGCTAAGGCCCAGTTCCCGGATGCTCTTTCCTTTTTCCAGGTGTTCCTTGCAGCGCTTCAGCACTTCATATTCCACTTTGATCTTAGGATCGGGAAGCTTGAGCATTTTTTCGGTGCGGCTGAATTTCTTTTCGACGCTTTCCAGGTCCTTCAACTGTAATTCCGTATCGATGATCTCCTTGTCGCCGACAGGGTTAATGGCCCCTTCGTCGCGGAGGATATTCTCGTCTTCGAAGCAACGGATCACATGGACGATCGCATCTACTTCCCGGATATTGGCCAGGAACTTATTTCCCAGTCCTTCTCCCTTGCTGGCGCCTTTTACGAGACCGGCGATATCCACCAGTTCGATCTGGGTGGGCACGATACGGTTGGGCTTTACCAGCCCGGCCAGCTTGTCCAATCTTTCGTCCGGGACATCCACCAGCCCCGTATTCGGCTCGATGGTGCAAAAGCGGTAATTACTCGCCTGCGCCTTGGCGCTATTACTGACAGCATTGAACAAGGTTGATTTCCCCACATTCGGCAATCCGACAATACCTGCTTTTAAGGCCATACTATTTTTGCGATTTTTTGAGCCGCAAAAGTACTAAAAACCAACGGAAGACGGTCATTTGTTATCGGGGAGGATATTTATCACGTAGCTGGACAGGTATTGACGATCCTTCACGTTGGCCGCCATCCAGCGAAGATCGAAAATGCCGCCCATCAGGACGCAAACCTTAGTGAACCCATTGGTTGCCAGCCATTTTGCCGAAGTAAAGACATCGTCGTTGGTGGAAAAGCCATAGAGGATCACGGGCTTGTTCCGGTAGCCGGCGATCTCTTCGGTCCTTTTCGGCAGGTCCGTGCCGGGAATATTGACGGCATCCCTTACGTTACCGATGTTCCGCCAGGAGTCCTTTGCCTGGTTGCTGAATTCGGCTGCGGTGCGTATGTCCAGGACCAACGGGTCTTTCAGGGCGAGCATCATCCGGTGGAAGGCCTCGGGGCTGAGCAGTTCGTAGGCATGGGGACGCTCCGTGAGGTCTTTCTTACAGGGCAGGTCCTGGGGATCGGTCAGGGACCAGAGGTCCATCCCATTGAAAAGGATTTCAGGGTCTTTATAGCCTTTTTCTTCCAGGATGCGGGCCGCGCGGGGGCTTTCACTGCCTCCGTCGTCTACCAGGACGATCTTTTTATTGCGGGGTAGGCGGTCGGTCGCGCCCGCCAGCTGTTCCAGGGGGATATTGACGGCGCCACGCAGTCTGCCATAAGCATTCTGCCGCTCATTGGTCGAGATCTGGCGGAAGACAGAGTCCGGGCGGATATCGAGGATGGTATAAGCGCCGGCGGGTAGCCGGCACAATTCGGCGGGCGAGAGAAGGTGATAGGGGATGCTCGATTCGTAAAGGGTGGAGGCGCAGGGGATACTGCTGCCTCTCAGGACATTGAACATCGTCATGCCCCCGTTGACATTGACGACCTTGGTGAAGCCTTTTTCGCTGAGTAATTTGGAGACGCGTCGGCTGCGCTGGCTATGGGAGCAATAGACGTAGATCGTCTTGTCCCTATAGGCTTCGAGCTCGCCGAGGCGATTGGGCAATTCCCGTATATCGATATTCATGGCTCCCTTCAACCGGCCGATGTTGAGGCTTGTCGAAGCGGAAGTGTCGTTGTATTCGCCTTTGGAGCGGACATCCAGCAGCAGATAGCTGCTTTGTTTCGGGAGGTCCTTGCAAAGCTCGTCCCAGAACACCGTTCTGAACAGGCTGTTGTCATACCGGAATTGTGCAGTGGCCGGCTGCAGCAGGAGGCAGGCGCAGAGCGCCGCGAGGAGGAGATTCTTCATATAGGTCAATTTACGGTTATTTTGTTTATTTTCATGCATGGCATTGAGCAGGATATGGGCGGCTTTCATCTTGATATCGATACTGGTAGCGGGGATCAGGTACACATTCGTTCCCGGCCAGGGCAATATTCTCAGTACGATGGTTACGGGCCGGGCGGGGGATACGATCCGCATGGCGCCTGTACAGGCGGCTGAACCCGCCCCTTCAAAAAGCTACCGGATCCAGAATGCCGACGGCATCGTCGAGACCTGCAAAACAGCCGTCAACCTTTCGCTGGGCCTCATCGGCATCATGGCCCTTTTTATGGGACTGATGACCATCGCCGAACAGGCCGGCGGCATCCGGGTGCTGTCCCGGATCGTAGGTCCTTTCTTTTCCCGGCTCTTTCCCGACCTGCCCAGGGGGCATCCCGCCATGGGGCATATGATGATGAACTTTTCGGCCAATATGCTGGGACTGGATAATGCTGCGACGCCCTTTGCCCTCAAGGCGATGGAAAGCCTCCAGGAGATCAACCCGGATAAGGACAGGGCTTCCAATAGCCAGATCATGTTCCTCTGCCTGCATGCTTCGGGTCTGCAGCTGATACCGGTCAGCGTCATTGCGCTGAGGGCTTCCATGCGTTCGCCCGATCCCACGGATGTCTTTATACCGATCGTCATCGCCACCTTCGTCGCTACCCTGGCCTCTATGTTCATCGTGGCCTTCAAACAAAAGATCAATATTTTTCAGCCCGTGATCCTGGCCTGGATCGGCGGCCTGTCCCTGGTCATTGGCGCGGTGGTGGTCTATCTCCGGACCCTGGACGCGGAGGGGGTACAATCTTTTTCCAAATCCCTGGGCAGCGGGCTGATCCTGGTCATCTTCCTGCTCATCGTGGGCGGGGCCCTCTATAAAAGGATCAATATCTTCGATGCTTTCGTGCAGGGGGCAAAAGGAGGCTTCGATACGGCGGTGCGGATCATCCCTTACCTGGTGGGCATGCTGGTAGCGATCAGCCTCCTGCGCACCAGCGGCACCTTCGATGCGGTCATCAACGGGATCAAGCAATTGTTCGTGGCCCTGGGCACCGATACCCGCTTCGTGGACGGCCTTCCCACGGCCCTTATCAAGCCCCTGAGCAGCGCAGGCGCGCGGGGCATGATGGTGGATACCATGACGACTTTCGGCAACGATAGCTTTGCCGCCCGCCTTTCGGGGATCCTGCAGGGGTCTTCGGAATCTACCTTCTATGTGGTGGCCGTTTATTTCGGGTCTGTCTCCATCAAGAATACCCGCTATTCCATCGGGGCGATGCTGCTGGCGGATTTGGTGGGGATCCTTACTTCCATCTTACTTTGCTATTTGTTCTTCGGGTATACCGGTTAATGCACCGTTACAGGACCTGGATCCCTTTTTTACGATAGGAATCCAACAGGGGATCATCGGGTCGTAGCTCCGTGATCAGCATGTCTACGTCCTCCACCGGACAGACATGAAAGGGCTGGCAGGAGTTGATCTTCTCAGCTATCGAAAGGCAGACCACTTTTTGCGCGGATTCTACCATCGCTCTCTTGATCTGGACCACATCCCAATCATTATCGGTGATGCCGTGCTCCGCATCGATGGCATTCACGCCGAGGAAGCAGAGGTCGGCCTTTATCTGCCTTATCTTGGCGATGGCGTCACCTCCCACCGTGATCTTTGAATTCTTCGAAACTTTGTCGCCGATGAGGATCACTTCGATATTGGGGTGATAGGAATATTCCAGGACCACCGGGATGCTGCCCGAGATAAAGGTCGCTTTCAGGGACTGGGGGAGGGCCCTGGCCAGTTCAATAAGGGTCGTGCCGCCGGAGGTCATCACGAACATGTCATTGGTGATAAGGGCCGCCGCCTTGCGGGCTATCAACTTCTTTTGCGCATGGGCATAGACATGATTGGGGGTATAATGGAAATCATCAAAAGACAAGGATAGGGCGCCTCCATGGACCTTAACGATCTTGCCGCTGTCGGCCAGCTCCTGGAGGTCACGCCGTACCGTATCCTCGGATACATCGAGATCGATGCTAAGGTTGGCTGAAAGTACCTGGTTATGTAGATTGACCTGGTGCAGGATATACAATTGCCGCTCTTGTTTAAGCATATGGATCGTTTGACATTAATTAGGACGGATCTTGAAAACCTAAGCTAAGAAAACAAATATGCAGCAAAAAAAGAAGCTATCTCAAAATTTAACCTTTGAAATAGCGACTTTTTTCGGAAGCACCTGTATTTCTCATGTGACAGAGCACGGATCGATGGAACGCTACAACCAGCAAATGCGATTACCAACCCAGGTTTTGCATCGACCCTTGCAGGGCCTGTGGATACAAAAGGATCTGGTTGGTGGGTATGGCGGATAAATAATTTTTCGGGTCCACAAAAGCTCTTTGCTGGGCGGCGGTATAAGGCATGATATAGCCGCCGGCGTTCAAACGCACCTTCCCGTTGGCAGGGACCTTGGCGCCCAGGTACGAATCGGGGCTCGCATTGCTATCCATATAGCTGCCTTTTTTCCAGCGCAGGATATCCTGGAAACGGAAGCCATCCATCATCAGCTCGGACCTTCTTTCCCGGCGTACTTCCCATAGCAGGGGCGTTAGGTCGGCATCTCTTTTCGGGTCATCGAAGCCTACCTGCTGGACACCCGTCAGGACGAGATTGGCCACATTGGCCCTTTTACGCAGCTTGTTGATGGAGTTGTCGATGTCCGCCTGGGTGATACTGTACTTACCCATCTGGTCCAGCTCCGCGCAGGCTTCTGCATAGTTCAGGTAGACTTCGGCCAGCCAGAACAGGGGCGCGTCCGTTTTGTTGGTGCCGATACCCGCCTCCGAATTGGGTATCACCCCGGAAGGCAGGAATTTCACGGGCCGGTAGCCGGTGCTGGTGGTAAAGGCGCCGAAAGGGGTCCCGTTATAGCACAGCACGCTGTCGATGGACTCCAGCAAACGCTTGTCGCGGTTCGCACGTACATTGGCAATGCCGTTATCGCCTTTGTACAGGAGTGAAAGGCCGATGGGCAGACCATCGCTGCAGAGATAGGACTCGACGGCCGATTTGGTAGGCCCGCTCATCACCGTGCTGCTATAGGTATACGCCACCAGGGAATGCTGCAGGTATCCCGGCTCATATCTCTTGTATAGGATCATTTCCTTGTTCCCCGCCAGGTCGGCAGAATTATAAACGGCCTGGTAGTCGGGGGTCAGCGAATAGGCGCCGGCCATCAGCTGCGAAGCGGCATCCTTGGCTGCCAGCAGATACGTGTCGGCGTCGGGCGCATTCAATTCCGTATGATATTTGCGATAGGTGCCTTCATAGAGGCATACCCTTGCTTTGAGCGCGAGCGCCACGTCCTTATTTACCGTATTATCGCCCGAATTGGCGCGGAGGTTGGCGATGGCGAAATTAAGATCGGCCAGCACGCTGTCCATGACCAGCATGTGGGAGTCACGGGGCTTGTAGATCTGCGTCGAGTCGGTGAATTCCACCGAATGACCGTACCAGGGTACGCCGCCAAAGATCTGTACCAGCTTGAAATACTGGAAACCCCTGAAAAAACGGGCAATGCCGGCCCAATGGTTCTTCGCTTCCGCGGGCATGTCCACGATCGGGATGCGCTCCAGCATGATATTAGCCTTGCGGACATAACCGAAATCCCAGCTGGTGTTCGTAGCGGCGGTCGTGAGGGGGAATTGAGTGAAGCCGGAAGGGGCCTGGTCGTCGGTGAGCGGTGGGTAGTAAAAATCGCCGTTCGTGCTGCCGGCATTTCCATAACCGGGGAATAAATTGTAAAATTCCCAGCTATAGCTTTTTACGCTGTTCTCGTTCTTCCAGTATTCCGGGTCCGTGAAGGTGTCCGGGTTGGTGACGTCCACATATTTCTTACACCCGGTGACGGCGCTCAGCGTCAGGAACAGGAGGGGTAAAAATAGTTTATTCGGTTTCATAATTCGTTGATGATTTGCATGAATAAATAAGTTAGAAAGTGAGTTGCACGCCCGCGGACCAGGAACGCATGAAAGGCCATGTCCTGCCGGTAAAAAGCGATTCCCCGTCGGTGATCTCCGGATCGATGGGTGCGCCCACATTCGAGATCTCCGCAAGGTTCTCACCGCTGAGGTATACCCGAAGCCTCCGGATCTTGTATTTGCTGAGTAACTGCACGGGTAGGGTATAACCTACGGTGACATTCTTCAGCCGGCAATAAGCCAGGTTCAGCAGGTATTTCGATTGCGGGTAGAAATTGTTGCCGCCCGAAGGGATGCCGCCCACCGTGCCCGTCTGGTTATTGGGATAGAGTTTGGGATAGCGGGCATTGGTATGCTCAGGCGTCCAGTAGTCCAGCTGGTTGGCGTATAGGATATCCAGGCTCTGGTACATGGGCAGGATGGTATTGCCGATGCCCCACCACTGGCGCTTGCCTACTCCCTGGACGAAGATATCCAGGTCGAAACCCTTCCAGATGCCGCCCACCCGGGCGCTATACTGGTAACGTGGCTGGGTATTGCCGATCACCTTCAGATCGCCATGATCGAGAAGAGTGCTCTTGCCGCCGTCGATCTTCCCATCACCGTTGATATCCTTGAATTTAATATCGCCGGGCCCGTAAACAAAATTACCCGATTGCAATGTTTTCTGACTGGCTACGTCGGACTTGGTCGAACCATCGGGATTGAAATCGGCCGCGGTGAAATAGCGATCCGTTTCGAACCCCCAGATCTCCCCATAGGTCTTTCCAATATAGTTGATGCCGGTAGCATTGGAAATGGACAGGTTGGGATTGCTCCATTTGGTAAAGACCGTCCTGGCATCCGCAAAGGTCAGAACACCATAGACCTGCAGGTCCTTGCTGAGCCCATAGTTGGCATCCAGGCTTATTTCATAACCACGGTTGCGGAAGTTGCCGGCATTGATATAAGGACCCGTTACGCCGAAAGTGGCCGGTTCGCTCACGGGCTGCACCATTCCTTTGGTATCACGCTGGTACCAGTCGAAGGTAAGGCCGATATGGTTGTCGAAGAGGCGAAGATCGGTGCCGAGATCGAAGGTGGTCACTTTCTCCCATTGCAGTGAATTGGCGACGGCAGCGGGCTGGGTGATGCTGCCCGCATAGTTGGTGCCGTTCATCCAGTAGACCGGGATGGCGGTCGTCGGTATGCCGGTCATCCTCCGGAGGAAGTATTGCCCTCCCAGGTCCTGGTTGCCTACCGAACCATAGGAGACGCGAATTTTCGCATCGGATAATACGGGTTTGAGGGATTGCATGAATTCTTCTTCGCTGATGCGGTAACCGGCAGACCCTGAAGAGAAGAAGCTCCAGCGGTTCTCCGGAGAGAAGGTGGAGGAACCATCGTAACGACCGTTCAGCTCCAGCAGGTATTTGCCTTTATAGTCGTAGTTCAACCTTCCGAAATAACCGGCATAGGCCAGTTTGCCGTGACCATTGGTGCTCCATCCTATCGGCACATTGGAACCGCTGGGACCGGAGGTCTGATCGGCATAGGTAAGACCGAGCTCCCCCTGCGAAGGATCGAGCAGACCACGCCGGGCTGCCGTGAAGTTGATGTTCTCATCGCTTTCCGCATTGATGCCGGCGATCAGTTTAATGCTGTGTCCGCCCCGGAAGCTGTTCTGATAAGTGCCATACCCGTTAAAGGTATTCACCAGCAGCCTGCCGCTGGTGTAGGCGACGGCGTCCTGCGAAGCGGTGGCGATATTGCTGAGCGATACTTTACCTGCTGTCCAGAAATCCCAGGCCTGGATAGGACCGCTGACCTCATGACGTATGGTATTGTCGCGGCCGATGGTATAGTCGGCATTAAAGCTCAGGTGACTATTGATCTTGACAGTGGCGCCCAGGTCGATGCGGTTATAGTTATCGGTCAGGTTGGCCTTGCTGGCCCCGTCCAGGTAAGCGGAATTCACCCGGAAATAATTCCCCTGGTAGGTGCCATAGGGGAAATAAGCGCCCCAGCGCCAAAAGTAATACCAGTAGTTCTGGTAATTGTACGGATAATCATAACTGTAATTGCGGTACAGGGTCTTGATCCGTATGTCCAGCCAATCGGTGACGGAAGCGGTGATCCCTGCGGTGATATTATATTTCTTTACATTGTCGGGGTTCATTTTAAGCAGGCCGCCGTCATTGCTGTAGCCGCCCGATACATAATAGCCTATCTTCTCACTGCCGCCCGAAAGGCTGATCGTATGCAGCTGCGAGCTGGTGTAATTATTCAGCATTTCCTTTTTAGGGTCCCAGACCTTGTAAAAGTAGGTTCGGCCGCCGGCGGTATCCCAATCCTGTCCCAGTATCATGTCATGCCCCTTGTTACCGGAATAATTCTGCTGCCAGTTGGCGATGCCGTCACGCAGCTTCAGGAGGTTCATGCCGAAGGTCTCCGGCGTGAGGCCCGCGCGTACGGCAGCATCGTTCAGGCCCGTCAGTTCGGGAACGGGATTGGCAAAGTCAGGCAGGGCCGTAGGCTTATTCCATGAAAAATTGTTGCTGTACGTAACCGTGGACTGCTGATTCCTTTTTCCGGATTTTGTCTTGATCAGCACGACGCCGAAGGCGGCGCGGGCGCCATAAATGGACGAGGAAGCCGCATCTTTCAGCACGGAGATGCTTTCGATGTCATTCGGGTTGATGACGGAAAGATCGTCGGTCTGTACATTGTCCACCAGGATCAAAGGCCGGCTGGAGCCGTTCACCGAGCCGATGCCCCGGATCTTGATGTCGGCGCCGCTGGTCAGGCCGCCATTGCCATAAACGATGGTCAGCCCCGGTACGACCCCTTGCAGGGCCCGGGTCGGATCATTCAGGGGCTTGCTCTGGAAGGTCTTGTTGACGTCGACGGTAGCCACGGCTCCCGTGAGATTGGCTTTTTTCTGCGTACCGTATCCTACGACCACGGCCTGTTCGAGGGATTGATTGGAAGATTCCAGGCCGATGTGGTAAAAGTTCGTATCTGTCAGGGCAAAGCTCTGGGTCTTATATCCTACGGAAGATACCGTGAAAGACCGGGCACCTTTGGATTCGAAAGAGAATTTCCCCTTTGCGTCGGAAGTAACCCCTTTCGTGCCTTTGGCGATCGTGATGCTCGCCCCCCCGATGGGACTTTGGGTGAGCCCGTCATAGACCTCACCCCTGATCGTCTGCCCGGATACCTGGCTGGTGAACCAGCAAAGCAATCCGAAGAGCGATAAAGCTTTGTAATTTCTCATAAATGGTTGATTTTAGTTGGCGTGTTTAAGTTTTTTATATTGGAACAGGCTGCCTTCGATAAGGCTGATCCAGATATTTCCGTCCTTGTCCGCCACGATCCCGTTAATAGAGGAATTGCCAGGCCTGTGTTTTCGCAGGACCTTGCCCGTGACGCCATCGAGGGCGACGAGCAGGCCATTCTTCGTTCCCGCATAGACGACGCCGTTACTCTCTGTGATAGGGCATGGGTTGTGCTCATAGCCGAAGCCTGCGTTGGACTCCCAGAGCAACCGGAAACTATCCCCTTCCGTGGAGACGGCGATGATCGTATCGTTCATCAGCTTGGCATAGACCCGCTTGCCATCCGCGGAAAGACCCATGGATTCCCGGACATGCCGGCTATTGTCCCTCCAGAGGGTCCTGCCGCCGGCCAGGTCGATGGCCGTCATATAGCGGTCCGGCGCCACCAGGAATACTTTTCCCCCGGCGATCGCCGGGACGGTATTGCCCGGCGAATAGAGCTTCTGCGGTTTGCCATTATCCCATTTCCACCGCAATTCGCCGCTGGCCGCATCGAGGCAGTAAAGATGGCGGTCCCAGGCCCCGAACACTATCTCCTTCCCCGTGGGAGACAAAACAGGCCTGGCCTGCAATTGACCTTCCGCCGAACTGTTCTTCCAGAGGAGCCGGCCGCTGCCAAGAAGGATCTTATAGAAATGACTGCCGGTGCCGATGTACAAAGTATCCCCGTTGGTCAGTCCCTCGCTGATGCCCGGCTCGCCGGTCGGCAGGCTCCATTTTTCATGACCTGTCCGGGCGTCCAGCCCATGGATGCGGCCATCCAGGGTGCTGAAGGCGACGATGCCTTTCCCATAGACCGGCGTGGAATAGATAGAGCCGGTATATTGCCGGCGCCAGCGGGTCTTCCTGGTTTTCGGGTCCAATGCAATGACCTCTCCGCGGGAATTGCCATAGATAAGGGAGCGGTCGGGCAGGGGCAGGACCCCGGTGAAGATGGAAGCGCTGTCGTTCATCTGGAAAGGAATGGTCATGGGCGGATAGGCGGCATCGGTAGAGAGATCGGGCCTTGCCATGGAAGCCCTTCCCCGCAGCACGGGCGAAGGGTCCGAAAGAGAAAAAGCAGCGAAGGGACCGCCAGCCGGCTCGCCGAGCTTTTTTTCATACACGCGGGCGCTGTCCTGCCATAGGGTGAGGATCGTATAGCCTGCGGTATCCGACTTGCCGGTAAGGGCCGCACGTCCCATGACGCCGGGCAGTCCGTCGAAATTATGCAGCGACAGACGGTGCCCGTGGCCGCAGAGCACCAGCCGGGTATGGTACCTTTTCAGGATGTCCGTCACTTCATACCAGTTGTCCAGCCCGTCCCCGAGGGGATAATGGGAGAGAGAGATCACCCTCTTGCCGGGACCGGCATGTTGCGCCAGGGTTTGCCGGATCCAACGGACATCTTCTTCCTTTACGTGCCCGTCGCCCATTTTCAGGAAGGGACCGGTATTGAATCCGATAAAGAGATATTGACCGGCGGAAAAGAAGAAACGGTCGCTGCCCCATAGGCGAAGAAAGGTCTGGCAGGCGCTTTCCGACCAATTCGTTTCGTGATTGCCCGGGACGATGTGCAGGGGAATTTTCAGATTGCTTAAGATGCGGTGCACGGTCGTGAGCTCCGTGTCCAGACCCGTATTGGTCAGATCCCCGGTGACGACCGCAAGATCATAGTTCCCCGCATTTACTTCCGACACGATTTTTTCGAGATTGGACTCGCTGGGGGTATTGGGAGAGACGTGGATATCCGTAAGAAAAGCGATGCGCAGCTCCTGATCCCGTCCCTTGCTTCCGTCGCCCTGACCATTCCCTGTACCCTGGGAAACTGCGTGCCCGCAGCAGCAGATGAGCAAAAATAGTAGGATCAACCGGGACGAAGGGACATCCGATTTCTGCATAGTAGTTGGCGTAGTTGGTTAAAGTCTCTAGCTAAAATTAGAGCAAAAACCAGCACAAACCTGCAAAAAGTTAAAAAAAGCCGAAATATATTGTGAAATTAGCCTGATCATGCGGTTTTTTGCAGGATTTGGAGGCGCTAGAAAGCAGGAGAAGGCATGGCTGGCAGCGACATCCGGCACACCTGGGGCATACAAATATTCCGGAGACGGTCATTCCGGATCTCAGTTGGCCGCGATGGCCCCGTCCTTAAAAGGTGAAACGTGCGGTAAAGGCAAAAGCGTCCGCGACGAAATTGATGGCCGGGCTGAGGTCCAGCTCCGGCTTCCAGTCCAGGGAGATATTCAGCGGCGCGTTCTGGAATTTATAGTCGAGACCGGCGATGCCCTGTGGACCCAGCCAGGTCTTGCCATCCTGGAAACCGATATAGGCGCCTCCTCCATAGAACCAGGTGAAGGCAGGAGTGGCTCCGATGATCTGGTGCCTTTCATAGAGCCCGCCCAGGCCAAAGCGGGTCCCGAAGGAGACCAGCCCTTCCACTGCGGACTGTTCGTTCATAAAATATTTTACGGAGACGGAATTGCTGAGGGTAGGGGAGGCCGAGCTCAGCCGGACGCCTATTCCTACTTTATAATCCTGTGCTGACAACTGGTTGAACAAAGCCGGGGCTAGAATGACCGACAGGAAAAAAAATAGTCTGCGCATAAAAATATATTTTATCCCGATGGAACGAAAATAATGCCAAAGGTATTGAATAGCGTATGTTAGAGCTTTCTTAAAATAACAAGGATCATTGAGGCGATCCCTTTGGCGCCGGCGTTCTCCCTTTCAGGACAGGAGTTGTTTTATCGGATGCCGGTCTTTCCAGCATGGGTAAGGATTTCCTGTCCGGCGCTTTGGATCCCCCTTTCGGGGTCAGGGTTCTTTCATCCGGCGCCGGAGCCTCTTCTTTCAGCGAGGATTCGTCGACGGACGGTGGAGGGTCCAACAGCAATTCTTTCTTGCTCTTGGGCCGCCTGGCTTCCTGCCAGCGAAAGCCCCGCAGACGCATCTCGTCGAACTTCACTTGCTTGAAAGGGATCATGCTGCCTTCGACGTCGCTGCGCAGCACCACCCGATGCAATTCCTTATTCAGAAAGTACATATCGATGATATCGGCATGGGACTTATTAACGCCCGTATAGGCGGAGCTGTCGTCACGGACATAATAGATACTTTCCGCATTGCCCTTCGATCGCATGTGATCCACCGCGCCATCTTTAAAATAGGCATTGATGGTATTGCCTTTTAGCTGGTTGTAGAAATTGGGACCGACCTTGTTGATCGCCAACGCATTTTCAAAGACATACAAGCGGTCGGCCTTTTTATTCCTGGTGTAGATGAACATGGTATCGCCCGTCACCTGGTAATTGCCGTTGCCCCAGGCGATCGGCTCCTTGAAGAGCCGGAAGATCGAGTCCTTGCCGGAATAATAAAGACTGTCCCCGATGGCCTGGAGACTATCGGAAAAGATCCGCACATGATGATAACCCCTGATATAGCGCAGGCTGCTGTCCGTGGGAGCCGCCGTGATAACGGTATCGTGGGTCAGGGCCCGGATGCTGTCAGGGCGTACCGCGACCCGTGCATGTGCGCTATCGGTCACGCTGTTCTTCAGACTATCCACCCGTGTAAGGGCCGCATGTGTGCTATCCTTCTCGGCTTCAGGCACAACAGGCACGGCAGGGGCCGCAGTCTCCACCGTATCGCCCAGAAGACTCCCGGAATACAGCGTATCGGCCCGGATATAAATAGAATCGTTATCCTGCTTGAGGATCATCAGGGGATGGTCCGTCGCCAGGAAAGTGTTCTTCTTCTTATCAGAGGTCATATAATTGGCAATGACAGATACGCCCTGGGCCGTATCCCGGTAGATGGCGTTGCCTTTGGCCGTGCTGATGCCGGTGCTGTCGTCGAACTGTACGTCGTCGCCCGTGATGCGCTGCGTTCCGTCCGTAATAACGGGACGTTTGCCGAACTGCGCCTTCTTGTTCCGCAGGTCGTAAAATCCATCGCTGGTCCTCACCGTTCGATGCGTGCTATCCTTAAAGACGATATAGGTTTCCGTAATAAAGGTCGAGACCTGGGTCTGGGTATTGTACCGGAGCGAATCGGCCGACAGGTCGTACTGGGGGTCTTTCAGCAGGACTTTTTTCTTAAAAAGAACGTCCTTGGTATCCTCATAATAAGTGCCTTCCTGGCTGGTGAGCACGGACTCCTTGGTCACCACTTTACCGCCATTGCTATAGACCCCGATCTTTGAATTGAGATCATATTGCAGCTCATTGGTCGTCAATACTCCTTTGCCGTCCGTGAGTTTTACGTTCTTCTGAAAATACACCGTTCGTTTGACGACCTCGTATCGCATGAAATCCGAGTAGATATCCGTGGAGTCGTCGTTGATATGTACATGTCCGAAGGACTGGAGGGTGTTCTCCCGGCTGTTGCGCACCATGCTATCGCAATAGATGGTCGTATTGCCTTCTTTCAGGATCACATGTCCCACGAGGAAAAGCATGTTGGTGACGGAGTCCTTTGTTTCGGAGCGGTATTTTTCCGTGCTCAGGATATGTATGATCCGCACGCTGTCTCCCCCTTTCCTGACCGAATCGGAGCCCGAGGCTTTAAATTCCATCTGCCCCTGCGACCAGGCTTGCAGGCCCAGGAGAAAGCCACCGGCCAGGCAGACGGCGCGAGCCAGTATCCTTATCCTCATCCTATTATTTATTAGCGGGTTTTATCACGGACACGGAATCCCCAATGGGCGCCATCAGCGGTCCGCTCTTATCCTTCTTGCCGAATACGGAAATATTGACATAGCGTTTGGGGTGAAGGCGAAGGTCGTCCAGTAAAGTATTCATGCTCCGTGTGGTCGCTTCCAGGTTCTGGTAGAGTTTCTTATCGTTCAGCAGGAGGCCCAGGGAGCCGTTGTTACTGTTCATTTTGGCTACCACTCCCTTCAGTTCCGTGATCGTGCCCTCCAGGGAAGCTACCGCTTCGGGGATCCTGGCGGTGGCGAGATTGGCGGTCGTCTTGTCCACATTCTCCAGGGTATGGTTGATGTGCTCGTTGTTCTTGGCCAGGTTGCCCGTGAATTCGTTGACATTTTTCAGGGACTGGGCCAGTGCTCCCGTCTCCATATTCAGCATCCGTTGAAGGGAGGCGGTAGAGGTCGCGAGATTGGAGATGATGGAGCTGAAATTATTCTTCAGTTTCGGGTCGAAAAGAGACCCTACGATCTTTATCAGGGAGTCCAGGGACTGCAGGGTGCCGCCCAGCTTCAGGACCACCGGGTTGAGGCTCGACTGTACCTGGGACACCAGGTTGGGCTTCTGTTTTGTATGCAGGGTATCTCCGTCCCGGAGGAAGGTAGGGGCGTCGCCTTTGGTGACGACGATGGTGGCCGATGCGATCAGTCCCGTATTGATCTCCGCAATGGAATTGTCGGGGATATGAACGTCCTTCTTCAGGAGGATGGTGACGACAATGCCTCTTGTAAGGTCCTTGTCGGATTCATTGATCGCGGAGACCGAGCCGATCTGCAGGCCGTTGACGACGACGGCATTGGAAACTTCCATCCCTTCCACATTATCGAATACGGCATAGAGCTTTTTACTGTGCTGGAAGAGGCTGCTGCCTTTCAGGAAATTAAAACCCAGTATGAGACCGACGATGGCTACGACGGCCAGCAGACCGATCTTTGTTTCATTAGCTATTTTCATCCGGATGGTGTTTGGTCTTTTGCAAGCAAATGTAGGGAAATTGCCTCACCTGAGGCCTAAGAGTAAGTGTTAAAGTAAGTTAGGGCGAGGGCTATCGGCGGGTGACAGCTGACCGGCGGGCGCGCAGCAAGCTGGCGCCGGGTTCTCCGCTGCCGGTGCGGACCCCTTCCAGGCCATCCTTGTAACGTTTCAACGCGTCGACGATATTCCGGGCGATCTCGTTCTGCCCGTCTTCGCTGTTGAGGAATTCTTCCTCCTCTTTATTGCTGAGAAAACCCGTTTCGATCAATACGCTGGGCATGCCGGTAGCCTGGAGGACCTGGATGCCTTCGTCCCTTTGCATGACGCCATCGCTGTGGCGGCCGGATTTCACGAACTCGCTTTCCACAAGGGTGGCGAAAAGGGCGCTGCTGGCGAAGTATTTTTTTTCATAGAGCTGGGCGCGGACCCTGGCCTCGGGGGAACTCATATCGAAGGCTTCGGCCGTGCTGTCCCCCAAACTTTCTCCGCCGCTGGCTTCGTCCCGCTCGTTGATGGCCGAGCCTTTAAAGCCGCTGCGGTCCGCTTTCCAGATATAGCTGCCCGTGCCTACCCGGGTGTTCTTTACATAATAGGTCTCGTAAATGGGCACCCTCTTTCTGCGTCTGCCCTTGCCGGTCATTTTGTGCCCGATGACCCTTTTGACAGGATAGGTGCCGGGACTATGACCGTCATTATTGGCATGGATACAGATGAACAGGTCGCCATGGGATTTATTGGCCACTTCCGCACGGTAATGCAGACCCTGGTTCTTGGTGGGCATATTACCCGGCATGATATCCGTCGTTCGGGTATACACCAGTTTGATATCGGGGAATTCTTCCTGGATCAGTTTCCCCAGCTTCAGGGATATCTCCAGGGCTACATCCTTCTCTTTCGAGAATAATCCGGAGGTTCCGGGGTCGAATCCGCCATGCCCGGGATCGATAATGATGGTGCGCAGCACTTGCTTCTGCTTGGGTGATTTGGGCGGCGCCAGGGGGACAATAAAGGATGGAATGGAACAGAAGACTCCTGCCATGATGATAAATAGGACCGACTTTTGGAGAAATGGACGCTGTCTCATCAAGGCGCAAATGTACGAAAATGGACGTGGAGATAACTCAACACGTTGTTAAAATAGTACGCGCCATTCACTTACCGGTAGAGGAAGGGGTAGCGGCCGTACTGTCCGCATTGTTGTTGTGCCCGCCTTCCAGCGTTTCTTTATAACGCCTCAAAGCATCGACGATATTGCGGACGACCTCATTCTGACCGTCCTCGCTATTGAGATAAGCTTCATCTTCGTTATTGGTGAGAAAACCCGTCTCCATCAATACGCTGGGCATCCCGGTAGCTTCCAGGACCCAGATCCCTTCTTCCCGCTGCCACACGCCGCCGCTGTGACGGCCGGCCTTCACAAATTCATTCTCCACCAGGGTGGCGAACAGGGCGCTGTTGGCAAAATACTTCTTCTCGTAAAGCTGCGCACGCATCCTGGCTTCCGGGGAACTCAGGTCGACAGCCGTATTGACGCTGTCACCCATATCTTCTCCGCCCCCCTCATTCTGGTTGATGACCGTTCCCTTATAAGTGCCCCACTGCGCTTTCCAGATCAGGGTGCTGGTGCCGTTACGCGTATTTTTCACCATGTACTCTTTATAGATCGGCCTTTTCTTGCGTTTCTTCCCCTTGCCCACCATCTTATACCCGACGACCTCCCGGGCCCTATACTGGCCGGGCGTATGGCCATCGGAGTCACAGTGAACGCAGAGGAAGAGA
>Ga0307517_10002104_pt1 | contig 32412 bp, 32 predicted proteins | sample 23_EM_MG_FD_194515 | JGI IMG/M metagenome (GOLD analysis project Ga0307517, IMG submission 194515) | Populus trichocarpa ectomycorrhiza microbial communities from riparian zone in the Pacific Northwest, United States - 23_EM | ecosystem: Host-associated > Plants > Roots > Unclassified | place... | reverse complement strand
AGTGTATCATTTCAATGATTAGGAACATGGTCTACAACTTTTTTTCGTTACCCGGGATGTGGTTCTCGTAGGGAGTCTGAAACGGCCATCTGGACAAGTTTTGTCACAGGTTGTCACACATGCCGAATCGGCTTGGATTCGGCGTTGCGAGGCAAGTCAACAAAATGTATTTACAGTAGAATACGATGAATTAAAGTAGATACTATGGGCCCAGGAGATATGAATGAAGAGGATGTGATATAGTAGTTGAATTATTATGCTGCAAATTGAATTGGGGAGGAGGGGGATATAGGGGAGGTTGTGGACCTTGTGGTGTCAGTAGACTAAACTGTGAATGTGAATATGATGGTGGAGGAATATGAGACAGTGGATGGGATAATGCAACATTTGTAAGGAAAGAATGTGACCAGGAAAGATAAATCCAGGTTTAAGAGATGTCCCATCTGCACAGACAGCTTCAATAATGGTAATGAGTTCCAGGTTCCCACTTCGATGCTTGTACCGAGCACGAGCTCGTCGCCCATAAAAATATTTGCGGGAGGTCCCCTTCTTTCCTCCGCCACGCTGACATCCTTTCTCGTCCATATTATATATATTCTCGATTGGGATATTGTATTTCTCGACCAAACGGCGCAGTTCGTCAAGATACCTTTCAACAACTGGCCGGTTAAATGCCTTGGCTCTCTTAGGATCCAGGCCAGATGACTTCGTGAGAACAATGGAGGGATTCCGTTCAAGAAACGAATAGACCCAGTTTTTTGAAGGCCTCTTGCCACAAATGACCTCGACGCGCTTCTTGATGGTCCGTTTACAGATTGGAGTCCCCTCGGCACCAAGCATTTCAAGCCAAAGGACAATGGCAGCTTCCTGGCCAGGGGATAGCAACTGTTTGGCCTCACTAGCCTCTTTGTGAGATCTACGTTCACCCTTCCATCGACAACGGAGAGTGGTGGGAGGGCAGCCAAACAGCCTGCTAGCATGAGTAACATTAGGCTTGTTGCCAGCACGGACTTCATCAGTAAGATGTGCAAGAGCCTGTTGTATTTTTTGTTCGGCAACGTCTCGCGCAGGATTGGCTGAATATCGCCCATTCTTGCGCATGCATGCACTGACAATCACTTGATCAATCCGAAATCAACGAAGACGCGTTGTGAAGCGGAGATTGAAAATCATACTTTCTGTCACGCTGTCCTCACACTTTGCTATTCTACGAGAACCACATCCCGGGTAACGAAAAAAAGTTGTAGACCATGTTCCTAATCATTGAAATGATACACTTGAATATTTTTAAGATTTGTAGTGCAGTTAAACTCATATGGGAACTGAGTTTTTACAAATACACCAGGTTCCTACCTACCGGATGGCATATTTCCACACATGAAATGATCCCACTATTGTAAAAATTGTATGGGATTATGAAAAGGTACCACAGCTCAAATTTCCGAGTAATACCGGAAGGAAAATGTTGGTACTTTGGTCTGGAAACCGAAAAAACCGCTACGTTGGGAAAAAACCGTTACGTTGTGACAGATAGTAACAGAGGATCAAAAACTATCGAGATTGATGATCATACGACACAGCCACCTCAGGGTCATCAAACCTCGATTGTATACTTGGATTGCCTGTCTCTTTCGTAACTCAGATAATTCCTCAAAAACGTGTAGTGAGTGCATATAGAGCTCATAAAATATAAGAAATTGAAGAAATTTAAAAGTTTGAAGTCCCAAAATACAATCACTGGGACCTGTCGTCCATCTCAGCTTCTTCCTCTGCTCCCAGTCCTCCTGTACCATGTTCCGTAACTCAGAACCACCAGAGGATATGTTATCATCAAGTTTCTGTTTCTCTGTATTGTTCCCTCCGCCCCCTCTTGACCAGTCTCCTACTGGTGCAACTCCTTCTCAGCACAAATCCTCAGTGTCCCCTTTCTCTTCCTGCTGTTCAGTGGCAGAAAGCAGAGCAGAGATCAAAGCCATGTTGGACGACTTCCAAGTTGGTTTGAACCGCGTGCTTTCTAGCAATCTCCAGGAACCTCTAGTCGTATCTCCCCCGGACACCCGGAATTCTTGCAATAGGGCCAAGACTGGCAGCAACACATGGGAAACTTCACCGAAGTGCTCTCATTGTTCTGAATACATCGTCCCATTGAGAGATGTCTGGTATTCTTGTTCGGACTGTGGTGTTGTCGTGAGGAGTTCCTTTCCATTGGGAGTATGTTCGTTGGTTAACAAAGCTGTCAAAGTGCAAAACTTGTCACCGTAAAATCAGAGACTACTGTCCAAAGGCTCCCAGTCCTAAATCCATCAAACATCCAGGTGCGCCTCAATCCGTCCTTTTACCGTCACATTCTCAGAGGCCCCGTCCAGCTTCCTTCGTTCCCTCAACCGATTCGATCACACCTGAACAACGCAATCCCTTGTTAGATTCTTCTTGTCCTGTCGTCCACGCAGGAATCATTTGTGGTGCCTGCAGCAAGACTATTCATGGCGTGCAACACAAGTGTCTAGACTGCAGGGGTAGGATCCGATTATCTTATCCTGATTCACCCTTTTACATGAATTCGCAGATTACTACCTTTGTACTCAATGCATTACAACAGGTTTTGCGGAAAGACACAATCCGTTCCATGAATTTTATGAAATTCGTGAACCAGGCCGTGTCGTTAGTGGTGAACAACAGCGAACACGGAACAATCCTCTTGTCGTTCATCCAGCCGCTTGTAACCTTTGTGACTCGGGCATCACGGGAGACCGTTATGTGAAAAATTTCATTCAATGCTTTTTCTGCCTGACTGACTGTTCTCATATACGATATAGAAATGCGCAATTTGCCCAAATTTTGATACCTGTTCATCATGCTTTGCGTATGTATCATCATTTCTTTTTTTTTTCTTATCGAAATGCTTTATGAACGTCAATAGTATTACCAATGACCAGCATCCCAACCATTCATTCATCAAGATAACGAAGCGCGAAGACATAATCGTGGGTATCCATTTACAACCTCTTTTTCTTTATTTGCTAATAAGAACCTTAGCACCGTAAAGTCGAACCGCTAGCTATTCACTCCGCAAGTTGTAATGGTAAATTAATATTTTGCTAGACTCGGTTCCGTTACTGAATTATGTTCAGTTTGCAAGCAGACCATTCATGGCAATAGGTTTAAGGTGATCTGAGTCTTGTTATTTTGTAGTGATGTCTCATCCGGACGATTAGTGCATGCACCCAAGTTGTCCAGAATACGATCTTTGCCAAAATTGCGAAGCTCTCCCGATTGCTGTCCATCCAGCAGACCACCCAATGCTGAAGATCAAAACTCCTTTTACTGCCATTCCCATTGTACATCGCCATGGTCAAGATAGCCACATATCTGGTTCAATCACTTCTACTCATCTTTTCACTGGATCAAGGACTTCCAACGACCCCCAATTTCTGGAAACTGAACGACCAGAGTGCGAGCTCAGTGCTGATGTTTCCGCTATTCTTGCAAGAATTGTTAATGAATTGCCTTCCCCGCCTCTCTGTTCCTCTGCAGAAGCCGGATTCACTACCTCTCGTATCTCATTGAGTGCCGCGTTCGTTGAGAATGTCTCGGTGCCCGATGGCCATGTCTTCCCTCCTGGCGCCGAGTTTATCAAATCCTGGCGAATGATAAACGACAGTGGTTGTGAATGGCCAGAATCCACCGAGTTGGTATTCCTTGCAGGCGACTCTCTCTCTGCTTCTGCGTCGGTTGAAAAGGATATTGCGGTTCCTGTTGGAAAGGTTGGGCCTGGCGAGACGAGTGACGTGAGTACCGGGGAGTTGAAAGCACCAGAGGTAGCAGGCAGGTATGTTGGATATTGGAGGCTGAGAGCAGATGGAACGTTGTTCGGCAATAGCATTTGGGTTGAGTGAGGTTTTTTTCATTCAGTTATTGGTTTGGCATTGACTTTTTTGTTTTTTTTTTGGCAGTATTAACGTTGAAGCTGAAGAGTCCATGGCCGCATCACTGGCACCTGTTATCATGCTTGCGGTGTCCTCCGCTCCTCACAACGAACCTATTTCTTCCATTATTGCGACGACCCTTTCGAACTCAGATGACAACTTATCTGATGCTGGCTCAGATTTGTCCTTGATCAGCATACCGTCGTCTCCATCAGACGACGAGGTTTGGCATTCCACACTCTCCAATCTGAACAAGGTTCCCGCAACAGTTCCTGGCTCCTCTGCTGCGCCTACGCCCGCGGCAGTGAAAAACGATTACGTCGTCTTGTATGACGATGAATCGTCTGATGAAGAAAGGTAGTGATTCTGTCAAAATTATATATATATATTTGGTACATTACCTCCCACCACCTATGTTGATGTTTCTCTCCGGTCCTAACAGGTTGTAATACTAGTATTTAGCATGGTATGTATTCCTTTTCACGAGGAAGTCTTAAATACACGAAGCGGCATTACTCTCGATAATGGTTATGCGGTCAAAGCAACAACTGTATCTTTCCCGAATAACTCGGTGTGCACATGCTTAAAGTTTTCTCCGACAACTCCAGAATGGTACCCGACACCAGTACCCATCAGAACAGGAGCTATGGTGATTACGACCCTATCGATGAAAGTCGGTTCCGAAAGGAAAGATCCTATCACTTGTGCTCCGCCTTCGACCATGAGCGATTTGACTTCGTTTAAGCGCAGTGTTTGTAGAACTGAAGAAAGATGAAGGCGGTTTCCATTATCAGCTTCGATGTCTAATACTCTTGCTCCAGCTGCTTCCAAAGCCCGTTTTCTCTGTGCGTGGTCGGGTGTGGAAATGGCTTGACAGATAACCCAGGGAGGACGTCCTATACCAGCTTGGAAATTCTGAAGGAGTTTGCAGGTAGTTGGAAGACGGAGGTTTGTGTCGAGTATGACTGGCTGTGGTAGGTGATGAGGTGCTGAAGACGGTGGAGGAGCAGGGAGGTGTCGAACTAGACATAAAAAAAAACGTTGATTAACTAGTTGGAGAAAAGAAGTGCACAGAAGTTACCATTCAATTGTGGGTTGTCGTTGATAGCTGTGCCGACTCCTATGAGTATAGCGTCGTGCATGGTTCTCATCCTGCTCGGTTGGTTTGTATGAACGGGGTAAGGATCGAAAAAAGGAAATCACTTACCAGTGGGTCATTATCATGCTTTCCTTGCCACTTAGGATCAGTTGACCACGATCATTGGAAGAGTGCCCGATTTTGGCGTCTATGGACTGGGCGAAAGTCAATGTTACATGTGGTCTGTCTTGGGGGGGCTCGGAAGAGTAAGACGACAGGAGTGTCGTTAGGAATGATGGAGATCGTGAAGACATAAGATTAGATCTGATAGGAATCAAAGTTGATCACTTCAAGTTGGTTGATCAATGAAATAAAGACATCAACAATCTTGATTCCTTTTTTATAATACAAGTTGGTTGAAATTTGAGACGAGCCCTTGATCCCTGGAAGACGTTTCCTTGTCTGGGTCGCGGCACCTTATGTATTGTAGATAAATTCGTAGGAGGGATTTCAGATCACATGATATTTACAAAGTTCAGCGGGCCGCTTGGAATTTGAAATGAGCGCTACACATCAGCCTGAGAGTCTGAATTGCCCCGGTCCTCTCATAAGTTGTACCTCTGTATCATCCGACAGGGCTTCCTGGTTTACAATCTGACGATGGCCAGTGTCACCTCAGCCGCCTCCGACAAGACAAATGGTATAGTAGACAAACCTGGTGTGGAGAAGCCGAAAACACGGCCTGATGTAGAAGATGGAGAGGAAGGTGCGGGAGAAGAAGACGAGGATGATGAGGAGGACGAGTACGAGGAAGCCGACGATGAGGTGTGTCAGAGCCTACACGGTTCGTCTTGACTGTGGCGTAATAGCTCTCCAGGACGATAGACAAATGGCCGAGGATGACGATGACGACGAGGACGATCATGACGAGGAAGGGGAGGATCAGGATAAACCTCAAGTATGTTTTTTTCTTATTTTGTGAAATCAATTCTTCTCCTCACCCTTTATTAAAAAAGAGCTTCACACATTACCTCCTTGGTGATGTGCGTCAATTTCTGTAATATCTAGAGTTGTCATTGACATACTGCGCTCGCAGCCCGAAGGACCTGAGGACAACGACAACGAGCAAGATGAAGAAGACACGGAGGACGTCTACATCCCACCTGTTCCTGAACCAATCTCGCGAAAGCGCTCTCATCAAGAGGTCGCTGAAGATGAAGAGGAACCCGACAGCAAAAAAGCCAAAGCATAAGCTTGTCAACAAAAATGTGATCTCAAATCCCTGATTTATTTTATTTATACAAAATTATCGAATCGACTCGGAATGTTCATCGTATGTACTATAGCTATATATTTCCTTTGGATCTCAGTACCAAATCCTAAATGTAAGAAACTAGAAATGTATGTTTTGTTTGGAGAGCAGTGATAGACGAAACTTTTAGGACAGTTCAATAACCAATATTTACAACCTTATTCTTGTAATCATCCCATTTTGCCAGGATTGCGTCTGAGATGAAATGTCCCACATCCTTCCTCGACACCGTCCAGGAGTAGATACCTTCTTCCGAAACCCTATAAGGTGCCTTCGCACCCTCATTGTCCCCGAGACAGACGCCATCTGTCAACAAAAGCGGCCTCACCAGTAAGAATCCTTTGAACGATCCAAACGGCGGTAGGCCTTCCCTATTGGCCCAGTCCAAACCCATGATTTCTTCTCCAGGTTCTGCAGCCTCTGCGTTATTCCATTCCTTTCCAGAGACGTGGAAGGCGATGCGCTCTGTCCCGATCTTATCTTTGTGTGGCTGGCGGATGAAGTAGTATAAAAATCTGATAGGGAACGGGAGCGAGGCATGCGATGATTTCGTAAGTCCTGTGGATGTCACTACGATGAAGCGAAGTTGCGAATTGGGACCTCTCAGGTCAGCCGGCATGGTACACATCGTATTGAGGAAGCATTGGGTGACAAGGTTCGGCGGAGTGATGTAGAACCCTTGAGAAAGACCAAATTTGGGAGTCCCACCTACATTGCAGGGTAAGAATCCGTAACACGGCAGTGCACAACACATACCAACTGAGAACAAGACGACGTCGACAGTACCGGTTTTGCCTGCCTCATCCCAAGCGTGTTGGACGTCAGACTGGGAGAGACCGTCACCCCTCACGATGATGGCTTTGTCGGATTTGATATATTTCTGAATGATTTCGTCGTTGTCGAAAACTGCAGGTGAACGGACGAGGAAAGTCACCCTGGCTCCTGCATCTGCAGATGGTGACAAATCAGTGAGAGAATTCAGCTACGGTAGTGAAACATACCAAGAAGCCTGATGGAGGAGTAGTAGCCAATGTTACGAGAGGCACCGATGGCGAAGACGTTCAGGGACATCTTTGGATTTTTAGCGATATTGCTGGTTCAATTTATAGGGGCGATGACGTCCTGTGGCCATCAATGCATCATGCGGCAGGCTTGTTCGTTGGCGGTTCGGCACCAAGCAACACAGCAAATTGCTGCGGGCATGGACTGCGGATGCTATTCAATTACAATCATACCTGTGCCAATTCAACCCTCCCTCATCGAGAAACGCTTTTTGAAAGGCAATCGGCAATATTGGGGTCGATGACTTGAAAGTCGACTTCAATGGGCCTTCATCTGCACGGTCATACTTTCGGAACAACTCCAGCCTTTTCTTGTTCCAATCCCCTGACTTCTTGGGAGACAGAGTCCACTATCTGTGCCAGCCTTGTCCAAAACCTGTTGGAAATAATCGTACAGACGGTGTTGGGGTGAAGGGGCAAATATAGACGTGCGGAATTGCTGTTGTATGCCTTCGATAAACCAGACTACCTCGGATTTATCCAAAGGGTCGTTAGCTGTGTCATTTGGGTGTACGGGCATCTTTCGAACTGACGAGGTGTGGTAAAGCGGGTCTGGTGACAACCAAAATGAACGAACGAACGCGTGGTATCTGGATTCCATCGGACAAGAGGAATCTAGAGTAGCAACTTGTATCACGTCAGTTCATTTGCTCTCATCGTCGAGAGGGTTGGTGTTCCTACCCGTCTGCAGCTCGTGCTTTGCTATTGCATGTTCAATTAGTGTCTGCCATCGCGCGGATCATTGCTGCTCACTATAAGATGTGACATATTGTGACACTCAATAAATTCGCAACTTCAATCACATAAACAGAACACATAGACCATTTGAGGAAGAAATTCACACTACAAACTCCATCAATTACTCCCAAAACCTATCGCAAACGCGGTTATAGTCGAAGGATCCGCGATACGATGATCCTTCCCTTCTGCAACGACCGTTTGGCGATCCTTGGGGAAACACGCGGTGAGAAGGTTTCCGGCCACCCTCCAATTCACGCGTGCCCCGACACCGGTAAGATAGAAGTCCCGGATGACAGGGGTGATGTTTGGGTGATCAGCCGGTGGGGAAGAGGTCATCTCCTTCAACCTAACCACCATTCCAAATCTTCCAAGGAAGGATTCCCTCAAGCCGATCGCCCATACCGTTATTGTGGATGGATCCGATATGTCGTGATCCTTGGCAGCTCCTATCCAACTACGCAAACCAGGTGTTGGATAGCTTGCGAACAAGAGGCTACCAGCACCAGTCCAGTTGACGCACGCACCACCGCCCACAACGATAAATCCGTCCGGAAGGATGGTTTGCGTCGAGGGATGGGCTACTCTCGCACTCGTAGCGCTGACCACCCTATAATGCTCTTCGGGAATTGGGGAACCATTGCTCATTTCGGCGACGATGCAGTACGCCGTAACTGTAGCCGGACTCCCGAATACATGATCTTTGGAAGCGACTGTCCAAGTCGTGCCTTGGTAGTTTGGGTACATGGCGGTCAGCATGTTGCCTGCAGCGGATGGAGGGGCACATGGGGGAGAACGCCAGTCGACGTACGCTCCTCCTCCAACGATGACTGTTCCGTTGGGAGCGGTTAACGTGATGGTCGGGTGCTGGGCGCAGCTGGAGGTGAGTTTAAGCAATCTGAATCTCAAGACTCCAAAATTGTAGATATCAACAATCGACATTTCTTAATCTTTCAACAAAATTATCAGCTTCATGACACGACAAGGAAGAGAAACGACTACCTTGGATGATCTGGGCAAGGAACTGGGGAATGAGCGTTAATGAACCTCGGTCCGTCTCGGTTCTTTAAATATTTGTCAGACGATGGGTGTTCGTGAGCCTCTGGGACATTAGCCAGATCGAGTAAATGAACGAATTCGTGTTTGGGTTTGTGCCCTTTACTCAATCTGGCCAATGTCCCATCTTCCTTGGCAGCGTTCTAGCCGTCCTAGATATTGTACACCCTCATGTGAACCTCCTATGATAAAGGTACCTTCAGTACTTATTCAGCCTTCTGACGACACAAGGTAGGACTGTGAACTACCTGGTGTAGACAAGTCCTGGGATTATATGATGAGTATACACGGCAAGGAACTGTGGACTGAGGTTCTCTAGATAATGCACACCTTCGTCGGAGATGTGAACCACCTGGGCCTGGGATGACTACAACCAAGTAAAGTAAGCAGTGGGAATCGAAGAGATCCAAGTCATTTATCATTTTTACTAAACCTCAGCCTCCTGACCATGAAACGTGTGACCACGCCACTCGTATCGTTTACTAGGTTGGAGTCGTGTTTTACCACTCCTTTGTTCCTACTCAGGTCCTTCGGTTAGGTGATCATCTTCGTGTACCACAAGCTCCCCGTCTATCGACTACGACTCCTTTATTATCAGTGTCAAATGCGGCAACAAAGACGAATCGATGATCCCTGATCGTTGCCTTGATGGATAATTCTTAGTTCTGTTCTTCCGGAGTTGAACCTATTGGAACATTCTTCGAGTTGCCACTTTGAACACTCCAAGAAGAGTGGGTGCCAGCATCCGTTCCTCATGGAATCCGTTATATTCGATTGCGTGCGCGGAGGACCTTTGAATCGAGGAGTCAGCGTGCGTTCGTCTCATCGCTACAAGAGACAAAAAGCCTAATACCCCACGTGTGCTGCATGCAGAAACTAAAGCCGAAACGGATTCCAGACATGAGAGGGCCAAGACAGCGATGCAGCTGGAATGTCAAATGTCAAGAAACAAGTGAGTCATCCAGGAGGCTTCTTCCTGTTTCCGCTGCCAGTTTGGACAGACACAGCAAGACGGATATCACGACGCTTAGCACAAGGGGCATGAGGTATTGCCGGTCACCGAGTTCACCAAACTTTCCCCAGAAAACCTAACATGTGTTGCCTCTGTCAATGGAACACAGAAAAGACGCAAAAACGTGGGTGGATCAAAGAAAATTCATTTTAAAACCGATGTTTTCATACCAGTGTAACGTGCGCCCGGGTGTGGTACACAGGAAATAGCGGATACTATGGAGGAATCACTTTGGCAGACTCCCAACAACCGGGCTGCTCAAAATGACCTGAACAGTCGGATGGAAGCAGCTCCAGACACTCGTGGCTGCGCGCATTTGCCATCAAAGTTGCTTAGAAAGCGCCGAATTCTACTCCACGTTCCTTGAGGAAACCCTTGAGCTCGGTGACAGACATCGTCTTGTAAAAGAACGGAGAGGACGGGGTCTTGCTCTCCGTATGAGGAGGAGGGGGTTGTTCTGTACGCGTACGTGGTGGGGAAGAGGGAGGGTTGCGAGGGGTTGCATTTGGGGAGGCTGGCTTGGTAGGGGATCTGTTCTTGGAAGGAGTGCTTTGCGGCGTGCGGATAGATACAAAGGTTTGCCCCCAGGGTTGTTGATTTGCATGAATGGGTGAGTTATATCGTGGACGTTGCGATCGTAGTAGGTCATAATCGTTGCACACGGTGCACTTGTACCGAACGCCAGTGAAGCTTTCCCATCCACAACTGTTACAATGGCATTTATGTTTATCATTAATAGGTTGAGGGCTTGGTGCCCTTGCGGTCTTTGCCATCGCAATGACTGCAATGTTTCGTCCCAAGAGCGGCTCGAGCTAAACGCTCCAATGGATCCGTGTAGAAGTCCTTCAGCCACGAAGGCCTGAAAAACAGGACTTTGGTCACGTTCTGAACCTTGCCTGCGATGATAATGTTACTTTGAAGCGAGACGACTTCACAGGCAGCAGAAATGCTAATGAAGTTGTTGGGAGAACTTCCTGTGAGTTCCCCTTTGTCCACGGAAAATGATCTTGCCCATGAACACGTCCGGACTTAGTTCGATCGCAGTTTTGAAGACGACAGCAATGCGAGCCGGGTTGAGAAGGCGATAGTCCTTGAATCGAACAAGGTCATCTGCCAAGATGTCCAGGCCGACTCCGATGGTGACGCAGTTCAGGTAGTACATAAGACGAGCGACGTCGTCGGCGGGGATAATGGTAGTATTCCCAAATCCTTGACATTGAACTGGAAGCCAGTGGTTGTAGGCATTGCAAAGGAGTTGACCGAATGTAACGAGTGAGAAGAAAGCAAGCAAAGGGACTTCAGCCGCCTCAGCTCAGGCAATAACCATCCAAAGCAGTGCCGCATAGCACCATACGAATAGACCATCCTCTTCACACGTAAATAAGTTTCCGTGGAAATATTTTGTATGCATGGAATACATCAAGGAGGACAAACTGGGCTCTTCCGGAGTTCGATGGTCCAGCAGGTAGAGATATGTGATGAATGTTAAGGCCAAGTGGCAGGTGGTTTGCGGCCCGTGTGCCGTCGTTCAAATTGTGGATAAATCTATCTAATGTACATGTTTGTCAAAAAGAAAGGCGTAACTATGAAATAATTAGTGTATGGTATGTTGATACGAGGGAAATCTATTAAATTGCAAGAAAAATGCATATGTCATTGACGACATGTGTGGATTCATGAATTGAAAGACAACATCAGCAAAGTGATAACATGATATGCAGGGCAAAGAAAAGTTAGGTAGATGTGATTGAATGATTGAAGAAAAGATGAATTTTTTAGGCAGGGTATGTTAGAGAGGAAACTCCTGCAGCTGTATGGACCTGCATACGTTCCGCAGCGGCTGGTATCTTTTGCTTGTTGCTTTTTCCCCATCCGAGCGATAGAAGCGACACAGAGAGACGGCGGTGACCGGTCATGAGTTCCGTGTTGTTTTTGTTATTGGCAAACTGAAAAAAATGTGTAGAACGAGACGGCGAATCGACTGAAGATCGAATGGAGGTGGGAGAAGGAGGAACGAGGTCGTAACCAACATGCTCAGCGGCAACCAAAGTCATCGGTAGGGTTGGCACCCTGGAAGGAGTTGGTTGTGCACCCGTTCGACTGCTATTCCTAGTGCGACTACCTCCACCGTTCGAGGAGGATGCAATAAATGCAGAATTTCCCTGCGCAAGATCGCACTTTTCAGCAATACCGGCTGCGGCGTGGGCTGCTCGCTCGACAAAGGCGCGGGAAGGTGATGTAGGAGGGGTATGAGAAAGAAGTTCTATAAATTGGAAGTGGCATGAGTATTCGAAAACCCTAAGAAGAAATTAACATACCCTGATACATCAAGACATAGCGCATCACCCTTTGTGTTGGGAGGATAGCAAGCTCGCGGATGGCCAGTTTCCTGGTTGGGGGTGAAGCAGCCTCCTGTTCGCTTTCCTTCTCCCTCTTTCGATCACCCCCACCGTAGAGAGCTGGCGTCTCGAAGCTTAAGGAAGGCATGCTTTTCCGCCAAGTACTGACAGTTCGCTTTAGTGAAGTATCTTCCCCTTCTGGACGTGTAACAGGAGTTCCTGACTTGTCCACATCCATCTTGCTCGCAACCCTGTTTCTCCTCTTCACGCTCAACTGGCGTACACGGTTACCGACTTCAGATAAATCCAGACTCGGTCGTCCCACAGCTGCACTGCCGTCTCGACCGAAACCATCGTCAGAGAACCATCGTCCGACAGCCCCGCACCACCTAATGTACGCCCCTTGGACCTCCTCCTCTCTTTCCAAGAAAGCTCTCGCCACTCCACGTGCACTTGGATCCTTCTCCATCCCCTTTAACACACGCTCACTTGCCCGCAGGAGTTCCTTCGCATAATCACACATTAGAGGTGGTGGGGGAGTTGCTGTGTGTTGCTGGACGAGTGCGGAAAGTTGTGCGATGTAGTGCCGTTCAGTTAGGATTAGCTCGCGACACGTAAGCAGGGCGCGTTGAGCTGCTACCCAGGCTTGGGATGGTGTGCTACGAGAACGGGAGTGTTGCTTCATATTCTTGGGATGGACATCTCGGTCGATGACATCAGCATTCGAAGTTGCCTCGCTTTGTAACGGGTACGACCGGTAATCTTTAGCACGTAATGGAGTACATCCACGCTCGGAGTCTTCGTCCAGAACCTTGCCAATATTATCCTTCGACCCATCAAGTCCTTCAACATAGGGCATTCCCCATCCCTCTAATATCACCTTCTCCACGTCCAATGCAACCAACCCAACTCCGCCATCCTCTTCTCGCCCCTTGGTGTCATCTCGCATCCTATCCAACACTTTCACAAGCCCAGCATCAGAGATTTTCTCGTCAGTCAGAGCACTGGTAAGAGTCCATCGTCGATTTTCGCAGTGTCCTTCATTATTTATGGCATCCCGACGTCTGAGACGGCGGGGGATTGCGGTGTTAGAAATTTCCAAACGTTCATGGACCTCGGTACTCATATCGCCAACCGGGAATTCGATTGTGCCGTCCTCTAAATCGCCGATGATGAATTTTGGCTTCGACCTGTCTTTAACAGATTTGTAGATTCTTGAATCATTGTCAGCATTCGTGGAAGCAACGACACTTGTCTCTGCAGAGCATTTTGTAGGGTGTGCAACCGGTTCCAACGGAGAGGCGGATGATATCGCCTGGGTGATTGTTACCGAGGAATTGTCTGTTGGGATAGATGGGATCATTTGAGATGCTTCGCAATAAATCTTCGTTTTCCAATATTTGTTGAGTGTCACGAAGCCGATGCGAGGAGTAAGGAGCCATTTCGAAATCGGAGGGTTGCCAGAAATTGACGAGAAAGAATAAAAAGCAGGATAAAGAGGAAAACGTCAGCGTACTGTTGAACAGAAGAATAAGTTTGAAGGAGGTGGGTTGATGGAAGTCGAACAGCACTTCACACGCCCATGGGATTGTTGATGAACCCAAAGTAATGCGAAAAGTGCAATTGCCAAGAATTTAGGCAATATGAGCGTGGCATCGACGACAGGTATGAAGCTTAAAAAGGGTGGTCATTCCCCCACCACAATTTTGTTCAGCCCCTTCCCATCATTTATCCCTTAACACAAATCGACGGAGGGCATCGAGAGGGGAACACAATGCCAGGCAAATCGTCCAAAAAGAACAAGGGAAAGTAACACCCTGAACCCGAAAACTCACCTCTGGTGAACGCATGCCTCTGGAGAAACCGTCGCCATCACCTCGAGCAGTCGAGAAGTCAGATTCTTGGTTCACCCCAGATTCGGACTTATTGTTGGCCACGGTTTCTTCTTCACTCTTAGAGTACAGGCCCTTTTTCCACTTCCACTTCGCCAAAGACATCAAACTCGAGCCCAATGGTTTACTGTCGACTCCGAGGGGCAATCCTTGTGTTCCCATCACAACTCCAGGAGTATTTCCCTCGACGATTCCTTCTTCTTCAATCGATATAGATGGACTTAGAGCTCGGTCTGGTGTGTGTAACTCTCCAGAGGATGCACTGGCGCTCCATCCATGACCTTGCGAAGAGCCCGGTGTGGTGATCATTGGTGATGAAGAAAGCGAAGGAGCAACGCATATCCACCCGTTGCTATGAAGATCTTGACACTGATTCAAAGATGGGAGGAGCAGGATTTCCTTATTTTTGGTTCCGTCGTCTGTCGTCCTGTGTCCAATTGCATTGTGATACTGATTACTGGTCTGCTCAGGATCCATATCGTCGCCAGGTCTGGAGACTATCGGAGTCACTGCGAACTCGTAGTGACTCGATCTTCTCGTCGCATCCAAGTCTGTTTCTCTCTCGTATGGTCCAAGTTTACTTGAATGCCCTGGGGTGCAAAAGTGGTTGGAAGGGAACGCACGTTCACTGTGCCCAAGCGGCAGGAGTCCAGGCTCGGGAATTAATTTGGTTACAGCGGCAGGGATAATCGATGGTAATTCGGGTTTGTGGAGATGCACGGAGTTATCGAGCCGACCTGAGTATTCTTGTGGGAAGCGAGGAAACTGTCCGTTGGCTTCCCAGACGGTGGGTATTTCTGCAATTGGGCCGACCAAATTGGACACAGGCGAAGGGATGGGCACCGGGTCACCATTTTCGGCTTGGAAGCGACTGGATTCGAACGTGCTTTGCGGCGCGTGTTGGGGTGATACTGTGCTTGAGACAATAATAGGGTTATCAGACACTTCGGCATCCGAACGAAAGTCATTGATCGCTGCCGAAATGGGTGGTGGTGGAGATGGAAGTATGAGAGTTGTAGGCGAAGGACTGGGGGTGGTATCGACTGTCAGGGTTGCCTCGGAAGGGATTAATGGGGTCGAGGCAGATTTAGGGATACGTGTGGTGCGTCTCTTTTTAGTCAACTTGCGAGAGATGTATCCAAGGGGATTTGGAAAGTAACATCTGTCGAGAAACGGAGGATCTGATTCCAACTGGCTTGTTGCTGTGTTTATCGCATTCGAGGGCATTGAGATAGCAACGAATGACGAGTTGGGGTCAACCATTGTCGGTGAAATGCTCTGTGGGGCACTCGTTACGACCATGTGGGGGAAGTGAGTGATGCTCTGGATAAGACCTGAGTAGTGAAATGAGAATATCAATATAATGATGAAATTATTCAATAAGTGACAGCGAAATGTGCCTACCACTTGGCTGTGACATGAGGTCCCCATGCACAGCCGTGCAAACATCGACACCACTGGTATTACGGGAAGGAAATAAATCGAAAATATTGGTCGTCATATCCATTTGTTCGTGTTCGAAAGAAAGCGGTTCGATTTTAGGAGGTGGGCTCGAAATTTGGTGAGGTTTCGTGAGCTTGCGTCTCTTCTGTGTCCCGTCCGAGAGAGATGACATGAAACTCGTTCGTGATGACGGCCGGCAGAGCGTCTTCTTCCCAGTAAAGATATGGGGATTGGGACGAGGGACTAACAGAGCGGACCACTGATCCCAGGCATCCATGCGGACCGAAGGAGAGAGAGTTAGCTAAGCATCCAACATGCCATTTTGATCATACAAACCGTCAGGAACCGATTTAAGTCACTTTCTGCCTAGACTCGTCATCCCCGAATCGCTTTTAAGTGTCCTGCTCTGTGTTCCCAATCGCGCCGCAGGAGTCGGGAGTGCGAAAGTGTGTGATGAAAAAATGACGTGCGATTGGAGAAAAGACGGTGACCGTCATGTCCGGAATCAATTATTCTGTCGAAGTCCATTGATTCCATCTTAGAGTAGCGGCGAAACATGCCGGCAAATCCTCTAAAAATATGAGGTGGAGATACCATCTCTATAGTGCATGAAATCAGATGATAATTGAAAGGTCGGAATATCTTTCAGATTCAGATAATCGCACTACTACTGCGCAAACGATTACTCACAAAGTAATTCAAATTCCTCAGGTGCTCCCATTTTGGCGCCTGTACATGTTCCCGTACCTGTCAATGGTTATGTAAATTCGAGCTTTCATTGGAACCCTATCTTATCCGGCTATCCGGTATCCGCCTCACGACAACGGCGCTAAAGAGATAAGAGCAGGCGACGAGCGTGGTGGTGAAAGACAAGTGGACAATGGACTCGGAGCTGGCAGCAGCAGTCGGTCACAACGTCACCTGATTCTCCTTCTCTTGAGGGGGATGAAATGCAAATATTGCTAAATCCGTCTAAATCGCATCGCAGACGGCATCTATAGTCAGAAACCCGACAGATTTACCAAATAGTCTGCAACCAAGGCCATGACAACGTTTCACCCTTTGGATCCCCTTACTCTAGATGAGGTACCGTCTCCGTTGCCGGTGGAGAGTTTATGATTTCCCCCTTATAGATCACTGCTGTCTCTTTGGCAGTTCGCCATCATGTCGCGTCTCAGACTGAATTCAAAGCAATTAAGTTTCTACTCTGCTTGCTTGTACCCCCACCGAAGAGGCTTGTCCTCGAATATCTCGGCATCCCTATCGGAGAGGAGGTCGAGAAAAGGGATGTCAAAATCATAAGGAAGGCGGAAACGGATGTACGTTGAAATTTTTATCCTAAGCTTCATGCCGGTTTCTGATATTGTTTTTTTTTAAATTAGTTCTTGGATATCGTAAATGGGTCCGATTATTTCTTTCCGGTCCCTGATATACATCAACTAAGTTCCAACTTAAAGGTGCTCGTATAATGCCGTGCTCTCCTTCACTGAAGACGCCAAATGGGTCGTTGACAAACTCACAAAGCTTGCTGAGGATCAACACCCGCAAATTTCCGTCGGGGAGCTCATCAAGGCCGAGGTAATCGTGAAAAACAATGCGATTGTACAGCGGCTCGCCAAAGAAGTTGGTGCGTTTAGGCTGAAACAGCAATATCTTACATACAAGCTGATCATCACTCGCTCAGGTGTGGAACCAGACCAAATATTCTGCGACGGCTGGACGATTGGTTACGACGACCGTTTTCCTCAAAAGAGGCGCGTCCAGCAAGCATTGATTTTTGCAAGGTATTCTGAGCATGATAATTTATACGCCCATCCATTGGTAAATTTATTGCTAAATTAGTAATTTCATGTTTATCCACCACCTTTAGGATTTTATCCCGGTCATCGACGTACACACTGATGAACTCCTCACGATCGACTTTCCACCCAATTATGTCCGTCTACCAGATGGGACTGATAAGCTTTCTGTCAACAGAACATCGCCAGTATCGCTTCCTGATTCCAAGCCCGGTGGTCCGGAATCCCTGAAAGCTGCAAATCGCGGCCGCATTCCCCCACCGAAACGTTCTTGGAATTTTCTCCCTGATCTAATTGCCCAGCCTCCCACAAAGGAGGGCGAGGCTGGCGGACCCTATGATTACGCGATGAGGAAGGAATTGAAGCCTTTGCATATCGTCCAACCGGAGGGCGTGAGTTTCAAAATTGATGGACACGTTCTTGAATGGCAGGGTTGGAAGATGCACGTTTGTGGGTGAATTTGTTCTTCAAAGTTGTGTCATCCACTTATTTTTTCATGGGAAGGTTTCTCGCAGAGGGAAGGTATTGCTCTCTCCGCGATCACATACAACGACTGTGGAAAGGTCCGACCGATTTTCTATCGTCTTTCTTTAGCGGAGACGATTGTCCCATACGCCGCCCCAGAATTTCCACATTCCAGAAAATTTGCATTTGACTCGTGCGCACTCCAATTTTTTCTCTCATAATAGTGATGATGATTGTCGGATTCATATTTCAGGGGCGAGTATGGTATGGGTATCATGGCAAATGAACTTTCCCTGGGTTGTGATTGTCTCGGGCAGATACATTATTTGGTTAGTTTGTTTTTTTTTGAGAGAGAAAGTCTTCTTCATCCCCCACGATTTCAGTCAGGCTGCTTTATCACTCACGATGGTAGTCCTTCCACTATCAAGAACGCCATATGCATTCATGAAGAGGATAATGGCGTTCTTTGGAAACACTCTGATTACAGGCCTAACGGCAGAAGCCAGACCGTAAGAAGAAGGCGTCTGGTAATTAGTATGGTCTGTACTCTGGCAAACTATGGTGGGGCCTTTTTCAACTCCATTACCCCATATTAACCAAACTTCCACAGAATATGTTTGGAACTACCACTTCTACCAAGACGGATCAATTGAAGTGGAAATTCGTCTTACAGGAATCCTTTCCGTATATGTGAGTGGGGATGGCGAACCATCTCCCTTTGGCACAATTGTTGCCCCCAACATCAATGCACACTACCACCAACACTTGTTCAACATCCGCATCGACCCAATGATCGACGGTTTGAGCAACACCGTGATAGAATCAGATATCGTTCCTCTCGAAGAAACAGCTGGCTCGAAGGACAACTTTGCGGGTAACGGATTCCAAGTGAAAGAATCACCCATCACGAAAGAGACAGGCCGTCAATATGACTATGCAAAGGATCGCAGGTGGCGCATCGTTAATCGTTCAAAGCCACATTACGCATCTGGCCAATCCGCTGGATACAGTATTGGCTTGAAAGCAGGGGTGCTACCTTTTTTGGGTCAGCCCGACGGATGGGCGGGCAAGCGTGCAGGTTTATTAAAAAATACAGTTTGGGTAGTCAGAGACGTCGAGGACGGAGTGGCTGGGGGAGGTTCCATCAGGATGTGGCCTGCTGGAAGGTATGTTTCGCAAACCAGGGGAGAACCTGGAGATTCTGTGTGTGAGTGGGTGAAGGGTGGGCAGAAAGTGATAGATGAAGATCTGTTAGTCTTCGTCAACGTTGGGACGACACATATTCCGAGACCTGAAGATTGGCCCGTGTATGCTTTCCTTTTCTTTTATTGTCATTCCATTCTGACATACATACAATCTTTGATAGTATGCCAGTCGAGCATTTGTCGGTCTCCTTTAAGCCCAATTCATTCTTCAAGGCAAATCCTAGCATCGACGTTCCTGGAAGTATTGACTCCTTGAGCGTTCTCGCCTTCAAGGAAGTTCAGGGCCATGATGCCTGCTGCCTGCCCACTCAGTAATTCTTAGAATCATTATCACTGTCATCGCACAAGTGAATTGAAACGTATGAATTGGGTATAGTGGCAGCATGGGGCGTCAACAGGTGACTGCCACAAGGCTATCTGAACTACATAATTAATTATTATGATAATCCATTGAATACTTTTCGTACTCAAAAGTCCATAGGTCTAGCGTGCCAAAAACGTAATCGAACTAGACCTGGTGTCGTCGTATCTTCTAAGTGGCGGGTCGCCTTGGTCTAGGACTCAACCCCATGATTTCTTGATCGCTTGCATCCAAAAATAATATTCTAGCACGAGATCCACCGGGAGTCGTACGACCTGGATCATGGCCCTCTTTGGAAGACGAATCCTGTTGAATAAGAAGCTCAGACAATCGAGCAGGGGGGACAATGTGTCGATTGATTGCAGGCGAGCCATCAAGAAAACCAGGATGACCATTGACGTCGATGGAGTTTGTGTGATCATCATCATTTGCCACTGGTTCGGGCGATGAGGGTATGAGCCGTGATAAAGATTCTTGTGCAAAAGATGTTGGGTGTCTGCCACCATCAGTTCCAGAGCCTTTCTGCCACTCGAAATGGGGTCCTTTCAATGACACATGAGAACTGACCGCTCGTTTGTGTGGAGCATCGTCCCCTGCAACACGGGAACGACGGTCATGAGAACTGAAATCCTGTGTCTTCTGCGGAAACGTTCTCTCGTGTGAAGGATTGCTAGCACTCCGGTTTGTGCCAAGACGCACTTGGAGTTTTTCTGCGACGAGTTTAGGTGCCAAACTTTTCTTGAAAACATGCATGATATTGATCCGCTTTGCCTGAGATGGCAAAAGGAGCCTCGGGGAGCAAGAAAACGTCAGAGGGGTGAATGTTTTTTCGCCTTCCAGGTATCGCCTAGATCCCGAGGACGACTCCACACAGCGGTCGTCTACCAGATATTCAAACTGCCAATACAACTTGGTTGGCTCCGAGGGATGCTCAGCCGACAACATTTCATGGCCGTGAATAACGTAGACGCCGTTTGATTTCAGCGCCAGATGGGCTTGTCGCGAAACATAATCAGAGGTGTCATCGTTGTTGACAGTGATTCGTCTCAGAACCGGAGGAGTCTCGAACGGAGCGTGGTGGAAATGGAATTGCTGTCTCGAGACAGGTCGAAATTGGGCCATGAACTGGTCTTGAGATTTGTTTTCTTTGGAGGATCGGACGCGCGAGATTCCGCTAAATTTGAAGGATGGTTCGGCATCACGAAAACCTTCTTGATCTATAAGGAATTGCACGAAAGTAGCCCTCAGGAAGGTATCGAATCCATGGATGGATGAATCTGTAGGGAGGGAGAACCTTTTGTGGTGATCTCGGGCGATCTCTGGAACATGAGAAGGCGGCAATGGCAATATAATTTCCAAGTTGGCCTTTAAACCGCCAGAAGCAGTAGAGACGAGTTCAAGGTCGGTCACATTTACATCATCAGACGCTAGACGTCTCCTTTTTAAAGTGTCCGACGCGGGGTGGTCCGATGTGGGGTCGAGAGCTGTACGGTCTTTTCTGTGATCCCACTCGCTGATGGAAAACCAAGATTGTGTGCTAGGAGATTTCTTGATTTCACCAGGATCATCATCGCAGCCCAACGCTCGTATAGCAGAGGAGGGTGACCCCACATTGGTACTCTCGCCAGAAGCCCACTCAATAGGGGAAGTGGAATACGGCTCTCCAGAATTCAATTGTTGCTCGACGCCCCGTAGAAGAGAGTCCACGTGGTTTGAGACTAAACGAAGACCATTGCCTTGCGAAAAGCTTGTGTTGTTCAACCGTGTTTCGGTAGATTCTGGCGTCTGGGTGGGCCGTTCTCCGGCAGAATGCCTAGAATGCCACGTCTCGGTAGTGGAAGAAGCAGGTCGCATCCTCGTTCCAAACGTAGCAGCGGAGCGAACGGTATTTGAGCTTGCCGAACTACTCATCATCACTGTGTCTCGATGACGATCAATCAGACTGCTCCTTGAACTTGTAGAGACCCTTCGCGAATGGTGTGAGAAGTGGTGGGTTGCATCGTTGACCAAAGACACGACACTCTCGCCCGTGTTGTTTCCAGAGATGAAGATGCCCGAGACGCACTCATCGATGTAAGCATTGTCATACAGAATCAAGGGAATTTCGCCAGAAGACCAGGTAAATTCAAGTTTTGAAGGTGTTGGACTTGGAGAAGGTCTGTGAAGCGATCCAAGCGCGTCCAAGACCGAGTTCTCCGGTGTAATAGGAAAAGCCAAGTCCTCGTCTAAGGGGAAGTCATCCAGCATATTGGAAGTACGATAGAAAACCGTTTGGTTTGCCACCTTGCATCATAATGTGGAGCTGGCTGCCGATTTCGGCCAATCATGCACAAATTCGAATAGAGTTGGGTTGTGCTAATAGAAATTGTAGAATACATGAACATTAACTATTTGACCGGATGCAACGTTGAGACTCATACGAACCATAAACTCAACAGAACAAATATGACAAACAGAGATCCTCGCATGATACTCATCCTAGGTCATCTTCTGCATTTGCACCTCTTTTTCTCCGACCATCTTCTTATTCTTCAATAAGCAGTAGTCACCAAACTCATTCCGACTTTGCCATGCTTTGGATGGCAACCAAAATACACGTGTGAGAACGAAGGAATGCCTAGCATCAAGGAAGGGATAGCAAGTTACGCGTTCCCATGTGGATTCCATCGTGGCGTAGCGTGGCTCAAGAAGTGAGCTTATGGGGTGAAGGGGAAAGTCAAGATCAATCAAATAGTCACATGAAGATATGGGGACCTGTGGAATCTGTTAGAGAGAGTGATAAAAGATGGAACAAAAACTCACATAATGAGAAAGATCTTCCTTGTTCAGGTCGTTCAGGTCTTTAGGAACAAAGGTGGTTTGAGGTTTTAACCACCACCTCTTCGAAAGGGAAAGTAGAAAGTCATTCCCGTGATTCGATTCTACCTCGAAATGCCTAGGCAACATGCCATCAAACTCGCTCTTGACAAAATCCACCCTAATGCCATTGGGTATGAGATAGTGCCCAGTAAATCGATGCCACTCTTTCCCAAGGCAAACTGTCAGACCAAAGTCCTTGAGCGGAGAGAAGTCTATTGAAGGTTTTGCCTCTTCACGAATTGTTGGAGGGTATACAGGAAGAAAACCAGTATCATTGAGGAGGCGCGATAACTCGGTCATTTGGAAATCCAAGGATACCATCATCGGAGCATGATAATAATGCCATAGAGCGAAGATACGGGAGATGGAGATGAGGGAGGTAGCAACAACCACGGAGAAGGTGAAGTTACCAAAGATCGTGGTTTGAGAAGCCTAACTCAAGACTTGGTAACGGGATCAAGTTGCGAATAAATGACATCAATACGTACTTTGTATGGGGATCGTGTAACCTTTATGTAGGCTACTTCCATCCAACCCCGAATGAGGTATGTCGCGACGGCGGCATTGAAGCATAATAAGGGGTACACAGGGTACATGAATCTCTCCTCTTTATGAGGTTGCATGGTCAAGATTCCAAGCCAGATGTAGAAGGGTGCGAGCCTCAGCGCCAACAAAGTAAAATGGGAGCTTTGATTGGGTGTAGATGAGAAACCGAGCCTTCTACGGTCGATGATGTAGGTGAGTGCTAATGCCGGGAAAGACATCAAGGCAAGAGGGACAGCTACATTAAAATTCAGAACGAGATTATTGAGGTAGAAATACCAAGGTTCTGAGCCGTAAAGAGTAGGGCCACGTTCAGAGCCGCCGAAGATATTGTATTTTATGATGTGCCACGGGACAAAAACAAGATGGCCGTATGCAAGACTATCGATGCAGATGACTGGAACCTGTACAATGAGATCAGCAGGTGCTTCTGGAAATGGAAAAGGAAACGAGCCAAGGTGAGAGCCGAAGTGAGACTAGCAAGAATCAATCTACGAAAGCGTCCCACCATCCATGCGATACGTGCGTGAGGCATGACAATGTCGCCACCAGAGACGAAGAGTTCTTCAAAGACGAATGGGATGGCAAGGGCAAGGGCAAATGGCCAGCCCACAATGCCACCTACGGCAAACAATAAAGTCGACGCGAGTGTCCGACGGTAGTTGCCTGAAGAGCACGTCTCAAAGGCGTAGGCACATGCCAGGGTAGTTGTATACATGGCGAACGAAGATGGTAGGAGTGCTAGAGCACAAAAAAAATCAATGATTAAGTATGAGAGTCGGGACGGTAGATTTACCAGTCGATGCATTCCACATGCCTGCACTGAAGAACATGATAAAGAAATAGTAACGCCCAACACGTTCGTTGACCTTTTCAACTATGGTGCGATAGAAAGCTGCTTCAACAAGGGTAGAGACAATGCCTAGGAATATCCGTACTGCGAAGAATGACGGGCGCTAGATTGGGGGTTGAAATGATGACAGTATATGAAGATTGTCAATGCCATACCTTATCCCCTACGACAAAAAGTTTTCCGATGCGAGAAGGCATCCAGTGAAGCAGGATATACGCCCAGCTCCTGAGAGCATATTTCGGAGAAAGCTCCCATGTCTGGAATCCGTAGCCCTGATCAAGAAGATGAAGTGGTTCCCAAAAATTGAAGACTAATTCAAAAGGATTGAGAGAGGTCCGTGACAAGAACAACGCCCTAACCTTCATCACAGTCGCTTATGTTGGAGTACATAGCCCCGGAGACTCGGATAAGCAGCAGAAGCCTAACTGCCAGGGAGAAAGTCGGAGTCCATGGTGGCCGTTGTGCCCTGGTGTCAAATTCAGATATTGGGCCACGGATAGTCTGTAGAGCTCACCGCCTGAGTTGGTCTTGAAGAAGTCCTGTGTGTCTCGGTTTCGCCTTGGGTTTGTCGTGGACGGTACCTGGTTTTCTCAGATGCAGGTGCTCCGGCGTCATATCAGAGTTAGAACACGTCTCGGTCCACGGTCCGGCGAGATGAAACGCGAGATCATGTGAGTCATGTGCCTGCCGTGATTACCGATCACTTTGACGCGCTTTTGGCTCTGATCTGTGATTGGTACTAAATGGCAGATGTACACTAGTTGCATGCTAGGCTCCTGTACTGGACTGCTACTGGCAACTGTATTCCGCTAGAACAAGGCGGAGGGATGCCGTTGACTCCGGTGGGCGGGTAAGAAGCAAGAGGATGCGGCGACTCGGAGCTTCTTCCCGAAAGTGGAAGGGGAGTTGCTTCTTCCAGAGTCTATGCAATGTCTGTTGTGACGTTACAGAGTGATCTCGGCGAGGGGCCGCCCTTGGCTCTGCGCCTTATTTTCTGCTTCCGCTCCTTTTCTTGTGTTTGTTCCTCGTTCCCTCTCTCATCGTTATCCATGGCCTCAGAGTCCCTCCAGACAGCGGAGCACTTCATCTATGTCACTCAAGTATACTTCTGTGGTAAGCATCCTTGACCCCACTTTTCTCACAAACTGCTGCTCATCCGAGGATTCTACAGCCATGTGTTAGCCGCCACTATATCCTTGCTTCTCTCTTTCCCTGACGTTTGTCGTGTTAACCCATCCAGATGCCGTGGTTCTCTGGGACTGGATTATCAGCCTGCCAAGAGAATACCGCTTCGTGAGTCAGAATTCGCGCATATATCCATCGTTTTATTGTTATTCCTATAGGTCTGGAGGACTCGTTGGACTCCAGTCAAGATGGCATATCTCTTCTGCAGGTAAGCTTGTATGACACTTCAATTCTCTTTTACGTAACCAGAACCCTTGAAGGTACTGGGTCATTGCTGTTGTCCCATATCTCCTCTATTGTTTTGTCGTCGATCACCCTCTGGAGATGTGTCAACGTATATTCAAGGTATAAGTAAACCCTGCCCTTCGATGTTCCTATCTGAACGAGCCCCGATTTAGATTCCAGTTGCATTGGCCATGTGGAATCAAGTCGGGTCAGAGTGTTCGTCTTTCAGCTTCTCGTCTTCACTTAGATTGCCTGCTGATTCGCCTCATTGCAGCTGTGCTCTTGATCCGAACCTACGCCTTCTTCAGCAGGAATGTATATGTCCTGTGGTTCTTGCTCTCGGCGTTATCAGGAATGGTTGCATATCAACTCTATGTTGACACAACACAGATGCTATGTTCGTTTATATCCTTTGTCCTAACCCGTCCACTCACGGGTAACTTCGTACAGTGCTGCCTTTTGTGAAACCGCCATTTGTTCGTCGTAATCACTTTCGCTGGATACCACTGACCCTTGTGCAGGATCGAGGTCCTTGCTTTCCGATGTCTAAGCCCCATTCAGCGCATTTACTCGGTGTGCAAGCTCATTCACTCCTGGAACTTCGGTTGCTGACCACATCATCCTATTGAACAGGCTTTTTCGTAGGAAAATGCTTTGCCTCTCTATCTTCATTGACATAATTTATTGATTAGATCGCCCCTCTCCTCTTCGATACGGTTGTAACTTTCATGACTGTCTGGAAAGCATTCCACATACGTAGGCGCAATGGAGGACCAAACAGTCGATTGATCCAAACTTTCCTTCGCGAGGGTTGGTGCTACTTTGCTGCATACATTCTTCTGTCTCTCATCTGCAAGCAGGCGTTTTCTATTACATCCTCATCTCAATTGCCAACCTGGTGAGCTGTGATCTCCGAACTTTATTTTCTTCCAGTACTGAGAATGTCCCGTAGATTAATGGTGTATTCTACTTGCAGTGAGTTTTGCTTCCGATTCTGTCCCTCAAGCTCAAGGTTTCTGATTGGCTCGACAGACCCCGTCAGGTTATTTCCGCTATCAACATTCCTTTGAGCGTGATGCTGGGACCTGTCCTCGCTTGTCGTTTAGTGCGCATATATCCAAAGCTGCCTTTTTTTTACTGACTGACTGACAGATTCTTGACCTTCGTGAGCGCGGTTCCGAGACTGTTTCTCATTCTGAAGGAACGGGGATTGCTGCCTTTACCACGAAATCGATGACGCAGGACTCTCCGTACACGCCGCCTGGCCATCGCAAGAGCGGCAGATACACTCGCGGCCGCGGTGTGATTAGCACACTCAGTTCGAATGTAGTACTCACCACGCTAGGAAGTATTCATCCGGATCATATGGAGGTGGATCTGGAACAAGATGTTGTAGAAATGGATGACATCCGCCTTGGACTTGGCATGAACCTGGGGACGTTGAGCACCGCTATCGGTGGCGATGATGGTGAGCCTTTGCCAGAGGGAGAAGGCCAGGTCAAATACCTTCAACAAGGAAGTCCAGCCCCCGCCTACAACTCCTTGGAAATGGGATTTAGGCACGGAAGGCAAAGATCGCCTTCTCCTAGTCTCGACGAACACCGATCCACTTGTTCTGTTATTGGAGGCATCCGAATTGATGTGGAGCAAGAAACTATTGAAAGATGAAGAGGTTTCCTAACTTTCTCTTACCCCCCAAATTTCTGGATATTTTTTCTCGGTTTGGTGTGTCCCGCATAGTCCTTAATTCAATACGCGAACTATGCTGATTGACTTGTCTTTTTTGTGATTTCCGGCACGGGTTGTGGCCTTCCTTTTACTTTCACTGTACGCATATGCATGTTTGAACCCTTGTATTATTATCATTTGAGTATCTCTTTTGCATACTTCCTACTTTTTATTTGGGAGTACTAACGAAACGTAGGCCTTCCTGGCGACGTGAAAGTTTAATTCATGGTTCTCTCAGACTTTAATTCACTTCCTAGATCACAATCAGTCTTTTTTTACAGTAATGTATCCACGCTCTTTGAGAGACTATTATATTAACCGTTTACGGACTCTTATAAGCTGTACGATAAAACTGCATACACTTGGCGTACACAACACGACGAAGGCAGAGGCGGCAACACCCATGATAATGGTGAGATTCCATTTGCTGGTTGTCAGAGGCAGAAACACAGTGGGTCTTTGAGGTCACTCTTTGTCGCACAGCAGAATGGGTGAAAGCACGACGCTCTCCGCCCAGAGAGAGGATCGCTCGCTCCGGGTGCGTGGGCCAAAGCATTTGTTTGTACATGGACATCTCGCCAGGAAGAAAAATTCAAAGGCTTGGCTTGCTCTGAAAAAGAAAGGGTGTTCATGGAGGACTCGGAATGGAAATTTAGTAACACCGTACTTTCAAGTTTATGTGTCGGTTGTGACCGCAAATCCTTGATGGCTTATATAACGTTAAATAAGCGCCCAAGAAAGGTTTCCAGTTCCTAGCAGATAACAGGTCCCGACTTGATTGAAGAGCACTTGCTCAAAACCAGAACCTGGAATCTGTAATTTTTCAAAATTTGATAGCTCTAGGATGCAAGAGTGACAACTTGAAGTGACGCTGCGCAACAACGCCGTAACTACGCTTTGTTCCATAACCTTCAACACCAATTCCACATCTTCGTTGTGGGCTTATCAAGTTCATCGTCATGGTCAATAAGTTGGATTTCTTTCTCTCACAGTCCTGGAATTCGGGTCAGAGCGCGCTAGGTTTGCTTAGCATGCCACCCGAAATCCTGCTCCACATCCGTGAGTACCCCATGTTTGCTTCATGAGGGCAAGCACTTACATGATTGGGAATATAAAAGTATCTTATCTCGACCTTCCCGACCTCTGGCAACTTTCTTCTCTGAATTCACCGTTTCTCAACTCGCTCACCACAGACCCTGTGTTGCATTACCAACGCCTTTGGCTCGTCTCTCCGTCCCGCGTGAACCATGGCTTGTTTGGGAAGAGTAAAGAGGGTCATTCGCTCCGCCCTTCGGTGGTTGACCTCGTGCGGAGAGGAGTCATGAAGGGCTTGGGAATAGAGAGAAGACGGAGGATGGGGTTGTATATCTATAGTCTGGATGTGAGTGGTAACCCCTGACGGTTCGGTGACCACACGCTAACTGATATCATATCCAGAGTATTTTACAGTACGAGAACAGTCGAGTTTTATCACGACGACATGCACAGCAAGTTCTTACTCATCAGTTTACACGAAGAATGAAGCTTATTGCCACTCCTTCTGATGGACAATTTCATGAAACTCAGGCTGCTGCTACGACAGATATTTTACCCATTTCAGATTCCTCTTTGGTCTTTGACCCCAAGCAACCGCCCCAGAATTCGTCAAAAGTCAAGGCCACGTTCAACGCAAAGCTATACTTGCTCTCGCTCTGTTCGACACACGTCCTTCCTGATATCGAAGTTTCCTTTCCTGGAGTGGCACGTTCCTTGTTGCCTACGATGAGGAAACTCAAGTGGTGTTTGCAAAAAGACAGATTGGCAAGGGAGTTTAAGCGATGTGGAAAGGCAGTTGCTGTTGGACTCGGAATCTGGTTGAGTGAAGGAGAAGGCGAGATCTTCGATGGTGATGTAGAAAAGGAGATAGAAAGGAAGAGGATGAGAAAGCGAATTTTCGGGGACGGGGAGAAGGTTAGACTTGCACTTTGTCCAGATGTGAAGCAAAGGGTTGGCTTTTTTGAGAAGTTGGGTCGTGGCGAACTCAAGGCTTTATAAGTTTATGTATGTGTAATCTATATTTTTGGGGACTCGACAATTCCTTAGATTAAAACTTTCGGTGGAGTTATGCCTTTTTTAGCTTCTCGACGAGCTCCGGGACAGCATCGTATAAATCAGCAACAAGACCAGCATCCGCTACGTGGAATATAGGTGCATCCGGATCCTTTGAAAGAAAATGTGAATGCCAATAAAATCCGATAATAAAAAGCAGTACCTTATTGATTGCAACAATCATCTTCGAATCCTTCATTCCAGCAAGATGTTGAATGGCCCCCGAAATCCCAACGGCGACATATAGTTCTGGGGCGACAATCTTGCCCGTTTGACCGACTTGCAAAGAGTTGCCCACATACCCAGCGTCTACGGCTGCACGACTCGCACCTACAGCAGCGTTGAGAGCGTCTGCCAAAGGAAGAATGATGGATTGAAAGGTTTCGGAATTTTTGAGTGCTCTTCCACCAGACACTACGCGTTGTGCGGTGGACAAGTCAGGACGGGTAGATTTGGTCACGATTGTGCGAATATGTTCGGTGGGCGGATTGGGAACTTCTACGGACTTGATTTCCTTGACTTCAATGGCATTACTTTCACTTTCGTTGAATAAGGCGGGGGTGAAAGAAGTTCCCCTGACTGTGCAGAACTTGATCCGGACCTTCCCCGGTGCGCTGACTGTTGAGATGGCATTCCCTGCGTATATGGGGCGGGTAAACGTTGTCGCGCCTGTGGATGGATCGTGGGATAGGGATGTGACGTCTGAGAGGGTGGGCAGGTCCATTAACGCTGAAACACGCGGTAAGAGGGATTTGGCGGTTGAGGAGGTCGAGGAGAGGACATGTGTGAACGGAGAAGAGTCCAGAAGAGATTGTAGAAGGGGCGACAAAACCTCCGGCAATGGATGTTCGTATTGCGGTGACTTGGAGAAGAGAATTGAACTTAGTCCTTTGAATCTGTGAAGTAATTTTTTTTTGTGCTTGTACAAAAAGATATAGTTCGAGTTACCTTTTGGCTTGGTCAACAACACCAGGAAGACATTTGTCGTTTCCTACGATCAAGACGGACACTTGACCACCAAGACTCTGCGCAGCGGTGAGAGCAGACCGTGAACCAGGGTGTATGGATCCGTTGTCGTGTTCCACAAAGACAAGGGCGTGAGCTGCGCCGGTTTGTGACCCCGCTGTCGAATAGCTGCGCCGAAAGGATTCAGAAAACACACGTCGCAGCAGCAGCGGTGTGGGTCGAAGCATCAGTGAAAGATATGCTGGCGGGAACGGGGCCCGGGATTTGACTTCCCAAGTCACGCGACCCGAAAAGTGAATCCCAACTTCTGCGACCGCTGCGATCCCCAGACGATGTTCTTGAGCTCATGCACCGTACGCTGCGACCATTCTTTAGAAAAGGGTGCTGACTGATTCTATTGCAGATCTAGAGACTCCACGACTTTGTTGGAGATCAATTCGATGCAGAAACGCGTCTATCTGTCAAAGCTACTAGGCAGCTCACGCAAGTCATGTCTCTGAACGGATTTTTAGCAACTCACGGAAGAAAGGTCTGCATGTCCGAGTATTCGAGTATATCGTTTGCACTCCTTATATTATTTGATAGATGTTTGCCTCCGTTCAGCCTTGTGATGAAGAATTCCTGAAGATCGTGACCCTGTTATTCGTTCTGGCCGCAATTAATCACTCCACAATTAGAGACGATCGACTTGCTCCAATCGAATCGGCGAGGTCATCCTCTAAATTTATACAACGAACTCAGTGGTGTTGTCTTCTGACAACTACTATCCACAGGTGGCACCGTTAGAAACGAGTGCATTGAGATTCGGCAGATGATATGGGACGATGGATTAGATGTTTCGAAACCACGGAAACATTGCCATAATTTCAAAACAGAACAGGACTTGACTGCCCAAATTTTCGAAAAGCTAAAGTTTTCGACTTTCGCTAGTGCTGTAGAAAGATGACTTGGAGATGACGGCGGTTGCGTCCATACCCTAAAACCTGTTTCAGCAAGTGGCTCAAATACTTACAACCATTCTCAAAGTGCCCAATGTAACATCTTTGCCTGCCATCACTTCCGATAAACCGGCCGCAAAACCCCGATTCAAACCATCTTACGATTATCGTCGTATCTCAAAGATCAACCTCATAGCATAGGTCAAAGGGTAATAAAGCATCGTATACATAAAGCTAGGTCCCTTTCTCAACTCCAACCCTATAACTGACAAAATCGAACCCCCCTTTTGTCGATCTCCCGTGGCTCTGGATTGTCTTCATTGCATTGAGCCTACGTTCTGGAGGCGGCGTTGCTCGTTATTCCTGACCGGAAGGAGGCCGATCGATGGTAGTCGATGGACCAGCGACAGGTTGGACGGTGGGCGGGTTAGATGTCTTCTTGGTTTTCCTGATGTCTGAGTGTCAGACGACAATGAAGGAGCATGAATGGGAAATTTACCTCTTCGTTCGGCTTTTCTGTGTTTTGCCGTCGTGCCTGGGATTCTCGTATTCGGGCGTCTCGGATAGGGCATGGAATGCCTGCTGAGACAACATGTTTTTCTTTTTCGCTCCTTCATGGTCTTTGTCGACCCTGTAAGGAGCCTGCCGTTTGCGCGACCTTTCGGTGCGCTTTGGCCCTGCAACTAAAGCGGTTTAGAATGTCAGGTCCACTCGATGGCTGAAAATTTTCTTTACCTTGTGTTTGTGGGATTTGGTCGATCCCAGAACCACCTTCGCCTGGTGGCTGATGATAACTTAGTAACGGATCCGGATCCAAAGTCCTTCCATGGAATGTTGGGAGAGTGACTCGGACTGCCATTCCGTAATTGCCGTCAGGCATTCCGATTGGGAGTGGGGTATAATTCTCGTTCCATGTTGGGTGGAAGTGATTAAGATTTGGTTTCGGCATTAAAGTTGAAGAATCAGCCGAAGGCAACGATGGAACATGATCTGAAATCTGGGGTGGAAATATAAACCTGCCTGGTTGAACAGGCGTCGTCAGCGACGCCGTTTGCGTGTCAGGGGTGCATGTGTGTCAGGGGTGCATGTGTCGAGTATGAAGTCGGGAATGGCAGGGGTGTTGCGAGAATGATACTGCAAATATTGTGGGATTCATAGTCCAAGGCCTCTCCGAAAATGTCCCATTTGAATCCGATTCTATTAGCATTGTCGAACAGGCTGTAGAGTTGGTCATCCATCGCTAGGAGCTACGTGCGTCAGGGGGGTTAACTGCAAGGAGGGGGGGATGTCGAGTTGAACCTGCGATGGGCCTCTTTTATGTCGCATGATATCGGGTTTGA
>Ga0307517_10002103_pt1 | contig 32422 bp, 10 predicted proteins | sample 23_EM_MG_FD_194515 | JGI IMG/M metagenome (GOLD analysis project Ga0307517, IMG submission 194515) | Populus trichocarpa ectomycorrhiza microbial communities from riparian zone in the Pacific Northwest, United States - 23_EM | ecosystem: Host-associated > Plants > Roots > Unclassified | place... | reverse complement strand
GTGAACCTGAAAATTGATAAATTTAATGAAATATTATTTGTTCATAAATTGTTAAACATAAACCAACTCAAAGCAAAACAAACTTATATTGAAAGGTCGTCCTTCCAATGTGCCTATACTAGCGGGTGAATGGATCCCGCTATGAAGGGACACCTCCTCTACATTGCGGAACTGCACTCGAAGAGGCAGCGTTGTGAGTCGACGCACGTGCTTCAGGTTTTTTAAGGAAGAATGAGAAATAAGGGAGGGGGAGAGGAGGATCGAGGGCTAGGTCATTTATTAAATATTACCAATGGATTTACCGATAAAATTATTTTGTTTGTCAATCCGACAGCAATTCTATCGGTATAAGTGACACATCAATATACTATTTGGTATATTTGTTCGAATCCAACTGTAATTCCGTCGGTACAGCATCTGTAAAAACTTACATGTCATCATACTGTTTGGTTTTTTTTTCATTCCTTCTATTCGGATTGGGATTCCCTCGGTATATACCGACGACATATTTCCATCAGTTAATATCGACGAAGTTAGCGATGGAAAAAATTCGGTCAGTAAAAATCAACACAAAATACCGATAAAAAAAATCTGTCGATGTTTTCATTTGTGTTCATAGATTTTCTAGTAGTGTAAGTGAGGTTATGTGTGGTATACGTGATGGGTTATTTTTTATTTTTTATGATATTTTTTATTGCCTTTTATTATATTTGTTTTTTCTTTGCTTTATTTGTTTTGATATCAAGTTATATTATTAGGGTTGGGTTTCTTGAAATTCTTATACTTAGAGAAAATGATAATTTAAAATATTTTTTAGAGTTCCAAGGATCTTGATAAATAATTTAAAGTTGTTTAGGGTTTGAGAGAAGATTACTTGAAGATCAGATCTCTAAGTGTTCGTTCTCTAACAATTATCTATATAAACCACAAGTAAAAGATCTTATAAAACTCTTTTAGAAGAGACGGGTCATTATTCCTTTGAATGTTAGCCTTTTCTTTTTATATTTTCAGGTGTTTTATGTTCTATAACACATGTTGTACAACTCACTTCTATTCAAAATATGAGGCATGGCATTTTATTTATAAGGAAAGCCTAATAACCCTATAAATGGCAAAATGTCAATTTACCCCTAGAATAATATCATATATTTTATTTAAGGTTGATTTTAAAAAGTTGTTTAATCAAGTCCCTACTTGATTTTTTTAGGTTTAGAATTATAATCCCTGTATTAATTACAATCAAGTCACACTTGATTATCTATCCTAATTTAATTTCTAACCAATGGTTCTTAATATATGTGATCCATTAGGTTCCTAATGAGTTAGCCCAAATATAAATCACAATCCTAAATAAAATAGAATTAAATAATTTAATTTATTATCAATTTAATAAATTGATTTATATTTAAAAATCAAATATAAAGTCTAACAACGTGTCATGATCCCTTAAATATTAGAAAAGTTATACGTGGTTTGACTTTACCTTTTATTATTAGTTTATATGTAGTTATTATCTCTTCATCAATAATATTCTGATTCAGACATTGGATAAAGTGTGTTAGTTGTGTCAAATCATGTTTGTTCTCAACATCGTAGTCATTGAATCTGTTAAAAAACTCTTTTCAAATCTCATTCCACTTTGTACAAGAATTTCACAATTAATACTAGTTGATAACATATGGAATATTTCTCTAATTCACTTAGGGTGATGAATTCTCTATGTATCACTCAAATATCTTTATATAGTTTATGTAATACTCAATATCTACTTTTTTGTTATCCTTGATTACAATATGTAGTCAGGATTAAAGCATAACATTTCATATACAAGATAACTTGGTAATCTCAAGTTTAAGAATCATTTACATAACTGTCACGTGAGTTTTTTCATAGACATATGTGATTTTTTTATATTGAATTTTCATGTGGGTCAGTTCAGTGTACATGTCATTCAACAAGAAAATATATATTAGTTTCATAGATTCTTCACACCTTATCTTATGAGAACAGTTGTTTCTTTTCATAAAAAAAATAATATAATATGTATTAGTCTCAATAGTTGTAATTAATGTATAGTCTTAATAGAGCATTGACCATGAACATTTAGAAATAATATTTTGATGCAATATGAATCTTATAATTATAATATCTTTATAATTTTTCTTGCAAAGTATTTTTATCTCAAGTACTTTATCTTTACTCTAGATTTATTAATCAATCATAAATGAATATTAAAGATAAAAAAACATTTATTAATAATAAATATACTTTTGCATAAACGAAGTTAGTGTGACATGTAACTCACCAATTGGCTAAAAAAAAAGCCTCTTTTTGTTGTTTACTTTTATGCTATAAACATAATTTCTCAATAAGTTATTTTTTATATTAATATAAAATATCATTGTAAACTTAAAGCCTCTAAGCAGGAATTATGGTGATCCACTGCAAGTGTTTGTCCCATGTGTTACATACATTGCTAACATAGACTTGTTGCTCGTTAAGTGCTCTTTTTTACCAACTCCTCCAAGGGAAAAAAATATTTTTTTTTAACTATTTAACATACCATTATAGATTAACACTTACCCACAACGTAGTGTAGAAACATAAGCTAGTTTGCATCTAAGATAGGTATATTTTAACTAAATTATATTCTAAGCCGAAAATATTGTTGTCTTTCATAAGATAAGTAGTCTAGAAATGACAGCCAAGGAATAAACGCAACTCCTACAACATTAGTCATACAAAAACGTTTGTCGAAAAACTTATTAGTTGTGATCTTTTGTAACTTTTATATACACATAGGAATGAATCGACAAACTCGAGAGCATTAGTTTACACATCTACCCGACTTAACAAGGAAAGGACAATAGACCTAACACAAGTGAGAACAAAACAACTCCCCGACTTAACAAGAATGAATCGTAAACCGCTGCTTCAAACCATTAGCACCTAAATCAGAAAGTATAAAAACTGACTAGCACCAAAGCACATTCAACAAAGAAGCTTGGGTCAAGGCTCAAGGTTCAAGGCTCAAAGAAAAACAGTTCAGTCACAATTTTAAGCTAGGAAGATGTGTTATGTAGAAGAATTCTAGCAAGCATTTTACATCAACGAATTGGTCAAGATGTGATGAATAACAAGCTGTCGGGTCATATACTGAATTCCAGCTTTTAGAGCAACAAATCTAGGTTGAGTCAAGATTCTAACGTCTAGATTCCAACTTCAAGAACCGCTCAGTACAATGATATGCTCCAGATTGACGCGTATAGACTACACGAACGGTCAGGACAATTAATATATATAATTTCCTTCTGACATGAAAAAAAGAGTTAATATAGAAAACAAAAATTAAATTTGTGATAATTAAAAACAAAGAACAAAACAATGGGATCTGGCTGGTTAGTTAAAAAAAAAAAAAACAAATTAAGAAAATCATGAGGTAGGAAATTGAGGTAGATTTGGTGATATCAAAATTTAAGCCGCCTTGAAGGGTTCAAAGTCTTTGTAGCGTAGTCACCTTTCGGATAGTGAATCCAGGCTGCGAGGAAACTCTATTGCCGTTTCCTACCTTACCAAATTCCTGACAAAGTCAATCATTAATTACCCTGTTAAATTAATGATTAATTTCTGCGTCATGTATAATACTGGTCCTTAACTAACTCTCGATGGAATACTTCTTCTTCGAATACGAAAGTCAATTTTTTGAATGCATCCCTAGTTTCTTATTGATTGAGCGACTTTGACGAGCAGGAACTCTGAAAATTATACACCTTAATATAGAGTAAAAATATTACAGGTATGCAAAGATGCAGCGGATCACTAAATTGGAATAGTATAAATACTTTCTTAGACTCCGATCCAAGAAAAAAGAGTAGAAAAATCTTGCAGTTGACCGAATAATTAAAAAAATAAAAATAAAAATCTTGGCATATACAGAGGTAAGAGAGCATCAGTTCTAGTTCGCCAATATTCCTCAGCAAATGAAATGGCTACTGTTCATTTTGAGCTCTCGTTAATGGCCGTAGTTTTATTACTAACACCAAGTAGTGGTATAGCAGCTGATCGAAGCAGTGGGACAAAGGGCAACCAGCAGCATGTTAATGGCGTTGTTGGTGCCATAGTCGACACAAGCTCCCGTATTGGTAAAGAAGAAAGAGTAGCAATGGAGATCGCAAGGGAGGATTTGTATCGTTACTCCAATCAAACTTTGATTCTGCACGTAAAAGACACCGATCAAAGGAAACCCATCCGAGCAGCACTTGCAGGTACGTTTGTGCTGTCATTGTATCTCCTTATCTTAAACAGAAACTAAGCCTGCGAAACACATCTATGCTTGCAAATTATAAATTATGCCTGCCTCCTTATCACAACAATAGACAAGAAAAAAAATCAATTTTTGTCAAATTTTCTTACTTAATTAGCTATAGTTGATTAGGGTTTAGGACTTAGAGCCGCCGGCCGGTTAATGGGCGCATAGATATACAATATTTATTAGCGTAAGGCAAATTCCCTACCATACAATCCATTGTCTTGAACCTCCTAAACAACTTGATTAAGAGAATAAATTAAAGGGTGAAAAGGAGCAGGAAGTCCAAATCACAACCAACTCTCATCGAAGTGTAAGCAATCTCTTTTCTAATCTCCATAGTCGAATGCATCACTTTACAGGCTGATTAATGTTCCATGTGTTGCCTCCTGAGTGGTATAAAAGTTCTTCAAAATAGTTGCTTCCAATGTGTAACTGTCACCAATAAAAATATACATGTTACCATCATTGATCAACCCCCAGACTTCGAGTCATAGTAAACATTTTCTCAAAAAATAAAAATCGTAGAAAACATAAAAAATTGACTTGGATCCAAAAGAATAGAACAGAAGTTATAGACTTTGTCAATCATGCATTAAAAACAAAGCCAGAAATCCTTTTCGTCTCTATGTTTACATCAGAAAGTAGTTGTTCACTCTAACTCAAAAAAATCTTAGGCATGTATCAATTTGCTTCGCATAGGTTTTTTGGGTTTCTTTTATAATCAATTGATAATGAATATTAAGGAAATAGAGAAGATATATATATATATATATATTGAAATCAAATGTCTTGCATATGATCACACCATCAATGCCTATTCCAATATTCCATCATTGTACAAATTACCTTCATTTAGTATCCATGCACACATATTAGAGTTGATTAAGAGGCCAGGACCACAAGAATTGCTTGCTACCTGTCCAAGAAAATTAGAAGTTTTTTTTTTCTTTCCTTTCATCTCATTGAGAGACTCGTGAGCTACACAATGGAAATAGCCATCTCTCCTAGAAAGTTATCGGATATACAAACATTAAATCATGCCTGTGTAAAAATAATTAAGTCAGCATACCCAAGAAGTCAAGAATTTGAACTCTATGCATTTACAGGTATGGATCTCATCAACACACAAGTACAGGCTATTCTAGGACCGCAAACATGGGAAGAGGTGTCATTGATTGCTGATATCTGCACCAAAAACCAAATTCCCATTTTTTCTTTTGCGGACACAACTCCAGAATGGACAACAGAGAAGTGGCCCTTTCTACTTGGAGCTTCACACGACAATTTTGCACAAATGAAAGCCATTGCTGCTGTTGTACAGTCTTGGAATTGGCATCAGGTAACTGTAATACACGAAGATGTAGGTTCTTGGACGAATGGAGTCATGCCATATCTCCATGATTCCTTAAGAGAAATAGGTGCAGAAGTTAGCCAATTCGTAGGCCTCTCGTCTTTTGCTTCTTCTGATTCATTATCCAGAGAGCTTAAAAATCTTAAAAGAGAGCAGTGTAGAGTCTTTGTTGTTCATCTGTCATTACCATTGGCCGTGCGTCTATTTGAGATGGCGAAGAAATTGAAAATGATGGAGAAAGACTATGTTTGGATCACTACACATCACATTACAAGCCTTGTCCACTCCATCGATGCCTCTATCATCTCCTCAATGCAAGGAATTGTAGGAGTCAAGAGCTACTTCTCGGAAACAGGAACACGTTTTCAGGATTTTAGTTCAAGATTTCGTAAAAGGTTTAGAAGAGAAAATCCTGAAGAGGAAAACAATGAGCCTGGGATTTATGCAGTGCAGGCCTATGATGCTATCTGGACAATAGCTCGAGCGTTGAAAGGAAGTAATAGGAGGAATCAAGAATTATTAGAAAAAGTTTTGCAAACTGACTTTCAAGGCCTGTCAGGAAAAGTTCAATTCAACAATCACAAAATGGCTCCAACACAGATGTTTCAGATCATCAATGTGGTGGGAAAGAGTTATAGGGAACTCGGGTTTTGGTCAAGTGGATTAGGTTTCTCAGAGACTATTGGTAAACATGCTACCTACAGCCCTCTTATGAATGATTTGGAGCAAGTGCTTTGGCCAGGGGGGCCTAGATATACTCCTAGAGGATGGACCGAACTTACAAGAGAGAAGCCACTGTTGGTTGGTGTGCCTGCAAAATCAGGTTACAAAGAGTACGTGAAAGTGGAATACGATCGATCAGGGAATGCTTCTTTCGATGGCCTTGCAATTGAGATCTTCAATGCCACGGTACGACGCTTGCCATTCTATTTGCCATACGAGTTCGTCGCCTTCAATGACATCTCTTACGATAATCTAGTGGGCCAAATTGGTAAGGTACGAATTTGCTCTTTCATAAAGCACTTTGCACCATTGACATCATAGCTTAGCTCAAGAAAAGATTAAGTAGCCTCACAAGCATAGCATATTGTCCTTACTTTTGGTCAACGTAATGAAGAATAAATTTGTAATCATCATAAAGGTCATTTATATTATAATAAAATGTAATGGAAGTAAAATCATCAACCATTTCTTGTAGTTAACGTTACTCTGCACACTAACTCTTGGTCCATGTTATCAGAAATTTGATGCCGTGGTCGGTGATGTGGCAATAGTGGCTAGCAGATACTCGCATGTGGAGTTCTCACTTCCCTTCTCGGAAACTGGATTGATGCTGGTCGTCCCTGCTCGATCAAGCAATAAAGCATGGTCATTTATCAAACCCTTTACAAAATCCATGTGGGCTTCAATAACCGTCATAACCATATACAATGGTTTCGTTGTTTGGCTAATTGAGCGACATGCTCATCCTGAATTAAGAGGCTCCATGCTCCATCAAATAGGAATCATGCTTTGGTTATCTTTCAACACTCTTTTCTCTTTACAAGGTAAAATTTTCTTTTCTTTAATTCCCGTACGCTTTTAGATCATGAACTGTTATTTATATTGGATACAATTATAATATTTGGGATGAAAGTAGCTATGTAGAATAATTTATTTGTGCATATATGTATATGTATAGGTGGAAAACTGCATAGCAATTTGTCAAGGATGTCAGTGGTGGTTTGGTTGTTTGTTGCGCTAGTTGTCATACAGACATATACAGCCAACCTCACCAGCATGTTGACTGTCCAGAGGCTTGAACCCACCGTAACCAGTGTTGAGGAGCTGCTGAAAAGCAATGCAGCCGTTGGATACTGTTCAGGTTCATACTTGGAAAATTATCTGGTAGAAGTTTTACGCTTTCCTCGCAACAATGTTAAACATTATGGCTCAGCAGAAGAATATGCTCAAGCCTTCAATAAGAAAGAAATTGCTGCTGCCTTTATTGGAACTCCTTTGGCCAAAATATTCCTTGCAAAATTTTGCAAGAAATTTATTGCAGCTGGGCCAACATTCAACATCGGAGGGTTTGGATTTGTACGTAGTATATTTATCTCCTCCTAGCTCATTTTTCCTTGCTTTCTTAAACAATAATTTTGCAACTTCAGTTGTTTCAGAAGAAAGGGACCAAACCAAACCAGCTAGCTTGAGTTAGATTGATGCGAAAAAGGCTTAAATTTGCATGGTTTGTTCTCTGCAGGCATTTCCTCGGGGATCTCCATTGCTTGCAAGTATTAATGAAGCTCTACTGAAGGTATCTGAAAATGGAACGCTAGTACAACTGGAGAACAACTTTATTGGCGCACTTCAAAAATGCCAGGACAAGGAAGAAGAAAATCCTAGTCTTAGCCCCAATGGGTTCCGGGCACTCTTCATAATAACTGTAGGCACATCAACAATTGCTCTAGTAATTTACATTTTTTGTATAGCTAGTTCTTTTTCCGGACTTACAACCATTAGGGGCCTTATGTTCATTATCATCAAACATTGGTGCTACCAAAGCAAGAGATTCAGCAGAAGAGTAAGCAATGTTGAAAGCCTTGGAAATTCTTCTCCACAGCATGCACCAAACCTGCAGCTCTCTCAAGTTTAAGATCGGGAAATCGGTTACATTTTTTCATTTACATCATGATGTTGTCTGTAACTTCTTCTCTTTTTTTCTTTTTTCTTTTTCTTTTTTTTGCAATTTTGTACAAAAGCTAAATCAGTAATTATTAATAACCATGTAAATAATCCTGGGTTTTTCTTTTCCCATACGAGAGCTAGCTGTCATTGTAATGAAGGCACTTACTGTAATTTCTTTCGTGTACAACGTTTTTTCTTGTAAGGATTTTTTTTCCCCACTATTTCTTTTTGTTCATGTCATTCAAAATAAAACAAGGTGAATTCTAGCCATTCAAAATAAAGCCCGTGATCAAACATTTTCACTTGAAGTGTAAAGAATTAAGAGAAGGCGAGAATTATAGGGACTCAGGATTATGTATTCTAACTTTTAATAGACCTCCTAATGAAGTGGAGGGGGGAGAACTGGCCTGCCGCAATGTGCTGGAGAGGTTGCTGGTTAACGCTGATTCTTATTGGCATTCACTGTTCCTTTGTGTAATCTGAAGTTCGACTGTTTATTAATTATTAATTTTAATTAAAAGAAACTAAAGCGCGTGAGGAAAATACTTAGCTCCAATTATTGTGCTCCCTTTCATGTTTCATTGTAAATTGAAGCAATAATTTCTTTTTTATTTTCATACCTAAACTTTTTGTTCTTCTTTTTAATTGCTTTTTTGGCAAATGATGACCAATTACTTCTAACGTCCTGTTTGTTTTTGTATTTAAAAGTGTTTTTGAAAAAATTTAAATTTTTTTTCTTTAAATTAATATTTTTTAGTGTTTTCAGATCATTTTGATACGCTGATGCCAACAATGATTTTTAAAAAATAATAATAAAATATTATTTTAATGTATTTCTAAATAAAAAACTTTGAAAAATAACTGCAAATATACTCTCAAACACCCCCTTATCTTTAACAAATGGCAAGATTAAAAGACAAAGAGTCAAGGTGAAAAAGACGAGGAAAATATGTGATTGTTTCAAATTGATGCAGAAAGTTAAAGTTCGTCCTCGTACTTTTCAAATAATAAATTTTTGATCTCTTTAGTTTTTTAAAAAAAGGGTCCAAAACTTCATTTTATTATTTTATTTTTTAGTCCTTGATTTGAGGAGATGAAAGAGAAAGTCATCAGTTTTGATGATAGAGATAAAAAATAACGGTTAACACTGATTTCAACCACAAAATAAATTGATTTTCATGTCAAAGGATTACATTCGATGAGAAAAGTTTCATTAGGATAATCTTTGGCCTTTACATTACTTGAGAGGGTAGATATGAGGTAAGGAGGTTTTTTGAACTCTTGTTGATTTTGGGTTTTTGGACCAATCTTTGGTCATTTAAGGCCATAAATATGTTTATCAAGGTTTCTAAAGTATTTTCTATGATATCGTTTAGTTAATATCCTGTGACAGAAACAATGCAGATATACGAGGCAAGACAGAATAGGAGACAGAAATAAAATTGTATTTGATAATAAAGTACAAGAAAGAGTGATTATCACTGTATTGTATTTGGTTGATAGTGGACAAACAAGAATAAAATATTAAACAAAATCTATTTTATCCTTAACATGTATTATTGTCAAACTTACATATTAAAAAAATATTTTTTTTTACTTTAGTTGACATTGGGTATTGAAATTAAAAATAATATAATAACATTAGTTATAGAATCCAGATTTGCCTAGCAAGTTGCCATGGGACTTGACAACTCAAGGTCTTGACTACTCTAGATTCAAGAGAAATAGAGGAAAGACTCACCTAACCTAACTTAACTTAGTCAAGAATTTGAGTCAATCTATGACTTGGTCAAAACCCGAGTAAAAAACCTATTAATTTTTTTGAAAAACAAATTATCTAAACTATATTATTTTGATCCTTTTAAAAAAATATATAGAATTGACCCATGTCAGCTCGAGTTGACATACCTAACCTGCGTCTTGGGCCTTATCCCGGGTCAACACCTGGATCAAGTTTTAAAATTATAATAATAATCATTTTTATCCTTATATGTCATAGTTAGAAAAGTTTGGAATTAAAAGTTTTTTACAGGGTTACTTTAGGGATAAAATATATTAAATATTATCTCTAGAGACATCCTTTTTTATACATCTTATTTTGAAAATACAGAAATTCACCCCAAAGTTGTCCCAATGACAAATTATTTTTATGTCTCTGTGTCATTGACCAAACACTTTTTTATCTCTATTGTCTCTAACTCTTATGCCTTAGGACAATAATCAAGCGTTGCCTATGTATTTTTGGTCAAAAATAAGTTGAAAAAAATTTTCAAGGCATAAAATACCCCGGCCCTAATTTTCTAGTGACTTTGCGGTTGTTAGATTCTAGAGACACTGACAATGAGTCATTTGTGATTTGTTTTTTAAAAAAAAAAAGGCAAATAAAATGTTGTTTGCCCTCTAATATTTCCTTTAAGATAGTCTATGGACATAACCTTTCTAGAGTACTGGAATTAATTCATATTCCTTACATCAGACGACTAAGTGTCCAAGCTACAATAATGACAGATTACTTGCATGACATTCATGAGCAAGTCAAGTAGACAATCAACGAAAACAATGTCAAGTATAAATTTATGGCTAGTACTCATCGTAGGAAAGTGGTGTTTGAGGTTGGTGATTTGGTATAAACAATCCTTACAGGTGATAGATTTCCAACGGGTGAGTATAACAAGTTGAAGGAATAGAAGATAAGCCCATGTGAGGTGTTACAGGAGATAAATGATAATTTGTACATGATTCGTCTGCCTAATCACCTAAAGACTTCTGATGTCTTCAATGTCCAACATTTGACATCTTATTTAAAGGAGGAACAAAACTTGAGGATGAATGATGTCGTCGGCCTGAGATAACAGGTGATCATGAGTAGTCAAATATGGGTTTGCCATGGCTAGATGATGATCTTATCCCATACAGATTATGTAGATGAACTAGTGGGACAAGTCTACACTCAAAAGGAAATCTGATAACGCCAGACCAAAATGATGGCTTAAAATGGACATAATTTTTTATCTGACTGTTGGATTGTGCGTAAATTTTTATAAGATTTTTCAAAGGTTGTTTTCCTTATAGTACCCAACTTTATTGCTATACAAACCTTCAAATCTTTAGATATAAAAAAATCTCACTTAGACCCCTGGTTTTGGCAGTTTTGTTATTTTCCTTGTTATTTTTTAATTACAAGCATTGTTTCAGATTTTATGGTTATTTCCTATTTATTTTTGGATTTTTATTTTTATTTTCTAGTTAAGGTTTCTAACCTATTTAAGGTTTTGTAAACCTCCTAAAGAGACAAAATTCTTGAGTATTATTTTTAGAGAGAATAAAACTATAAATTTAGGGTTCATACCTGCAATTCCTTTCACTCATTAAATTCATGTGCTCTATGCGTTTGATTGTTGTCTTTAGCTTCTGCTTGCATCAATTGGTGGTGTCCTTGTAGCTCCCCTCATATGTTCACTAGATGAATGTTATTTTCTTTTGGTCCTTCAATTTTTTTTTCATTTGGTTTTTTGTTATTTATTCCTTAAACATTGCATTGTTTAGGACTTTGTCTTCATAATTTTTGGTCTCCTTGCATTCTATAAGACTATCATAGTCTTAACAAAACATCCTATCATATGGTAGGCTCTTGATTTTATAGAAATATATTTGATTGTATTGTTTGCGCGAAATTAAATGTTAAGGAACCAAATTTGAAGAAGGTAAATAAAGGTAGTCGTAATATAAAATAAAATAAAAATAGTCTCTCCACTTTTTGGCTAAGTCTTGCCTTAGGGTTTCGTCAAAGTTCTTTTGTAGTCCTTTTAGTTTGGGAATCATGTATTTTAATTCAAAACTTTATTTTGTTCTCATCTTGGTCCATGGTTTGAGAGAGAAGAGAGAGCTGTCTAAAACATAGCAATTAAATGAATAAAAAAAAGGCTTTAGAAAGCCTTTCATTTGTAAATTTAGTAGTGTTTATCATCTTGAGACAAAGATAGTTAATTGCAGCATTGGCAACTTACAACGAAGCTTGGCTAGAGATAAGCCGAAACAGTGGGATATGGCATTACTACAAATAGAGTTTGCTTATAATAGGTTTTGGGATTGGACCACCCAACTAAGTCCTTTTGAGATAGTCTATGGACATAATCTTTCTGGAGTACTGGAATTAATTCATATTCCTTGCATCGAATGACTAAGTGTCTAAGCTATAGATATGACAGATTACTTGCATGACATTCATGAGCAAGTCAAGTAGACAATCAACAAAAACAATACCAAATATAAAGCCATGGCTAATAGTCATTGTAGAAGAGTGTTGTTTGAGGTTGGTGATTTGGTATAGGTATTCCTTACACGTGATAGGTTTTCAGTGGGTGAGTATAACAAGTTGAAGGAATAGAAGATGGGCCCCTGCAAGATCTTGTAGGAGATAAATGATAATGTGTACATGATTCGTCTTCCTAATCACCTAAATACTTCTGATGTCTTCAATGTCCAATATTTGACATCTTATCTAGAGGAGTAACAAAACTTGAGGATGAGTTCACTCTAATCCGGGAAGAATGATGTCGCTGGCTTGAGATAACATATGATTATAAGTAGTCAAATGTGGGTTTTCCATGACTAGATGATGATCTATCCCAGACAAATTATGTGGATGGAGCAATGGAACAAGTCTAGGTTCAAAAGAAGTTTGGTCACACCATACCAGAATTATAGCTTAAAATTAGCATAATTTTTTATCCGATCGTTGGATCGTACTTAATTTTTTACAGGATTTTTTGGAGGTTGTTTTCCTTATAGTATCCAACTATATTTCTATGCAAATCTTCAAATCTTTAGATATAAAAAAATCTCGCTCAGGCCCCTGGTTTTGACAGTTTTGTTATTTTTCTTGTTATATTTTAATTTCATGCATTGTTACGGATTTTATGGTTATTTCCTATTTTTTTTGGATTTTTATTTTTATTTCCTAGTTGAGATAGGGTTTCTAACCTATTTAAGGTTTTGTAAACCTCCTAAGAAGATAGACTTCTTGAGTATTATTTTTAGAGAACAAAAATGTAAATTCAGGGTTCACACCTGTAACCCCTTTCGCTCATTAAATTCATATGTTCTATGTGTTTGATTGTTGTCTTTAGCTTCCGCTTGCATAATCTGGTGTTTTCCTTGTAGCTCCCCTTATATGTTCACTAGATGAATGTTCTTTGCTTTTGGTACTTCAATTTTTTTTTCATTTGGTTTTTTTATTTATTCCTTAAACAATGCATTTTTTAGGACTTTGTCTTCGTAATTTTTTTTCTCCTCGCATTCTATAAGACTATCATAGTCTTAACAAAACATCTCATCATATGGTGGGCTCTTGATTTAGTATAAATTTATTTGATTGTATTGTTTGCACGAAATTAAAAGTTAAGGGACCAAATTTGAAGAAGGTAAATAAAGGTAGCCGTATTACAAAAAAAAATTGTCCCTCCGCTTTTTAGCTAAGTCTTAACTTAGGGTTTTGTCAAAGTTCTTTTATGGTCCCTTTAGTTTGGAAATCATGTATTTTAATCCAAAACTTTATTTTGTTCTCATCTTGGTCTCTGATTTGAGAGAGTATAGTGAGTTGTGTGAAAAATAGCAAGTAAATGAATTAAAAAAAGACTTTAGAAAGCCTTTCATTTGTATATCATTCTCTAAAAATTTGGACCTTGATTTCTTGATCACTTTAAGTTATTTGTATATCATTCTCTGGTTTGAGAGAGAATAGTGAGTTATCTAAAACATAGCAAGTAAATGAATAAAAAAAAGGCTTTAGAAAGCCTTTCATTTGTATATCATTACCTTGATTTCATGATCATTTGTATATCATTCTCTGGTTTGAGAGAGAATAGTGAGTTGTCTAAAAAATAACAAGTAAATGAATAAAAAAAAGCTTTAGAAAGCCTTTTATTTGTATATCATTCTCTAAAAATTTGGACCTTGATTTCCTGATCACTTTAAGTTATTGGAGAAGAGATAATCAAGTGATAGGCCGTGTGCCGAAGCAAGTGACATATCACCTATTATTAAGAAGAACATTGAAGTGGACGGCGGTGTGTCTTTTGTTCTTTAAAAAAGAAAAATATTAGCCAGGAGCCCGTGCTTAGACTTATCCGATGGTCATGTGTGCCAAGCTACCTGAGCTTGCGCACCTGACCTGGTTTTGTTTTTTTATTTAATTTAAATTTAAAATTTTTAATAATTAATTAATTTAAAATGTTATAAATGTAGTAATTTATTAATTTTTTTAATTAATTAAGAATACATTTTAGATTTTATTTTATTAAATAACATTCAATTTGTAGTTTGTTTTCAAATAAGTTTATAATATTTTTTTTATAATATTAACAAGTTTTTTTTAAATCCTATTATTTTTTAAAACTTTTATATGGTTACTTTTCAAATAAAATATATTTTTATTATTATAAAATTAAATAAAAATTATTTTATAAAATGATGATATGGAGTCAATTGAGTTCATAACTCAAGTTACGAGTTTGATATATTAGTTCAGATTAGTCAGGTCGATTAAAGATGTCATTTTTTTAGTACTTGAAAAACATTACTTCATATGATTGAATCTTAAGTTCATAATCAAGATTTTACTTCCAAGTAACAATGTCTACATATTTTTTACATTCAAAAAGATTTTTATTCCATACAAAACGCGAGCCACTTACCTCATTAGTTCCTCTTATTTTGTCCTTCCTACTATACAAGAACAACAGTTCAATGGAGGGAGACTGAGTCCCCATGTTCATGAGAATTAATAGAGATATCATTAATTGCTATACTAGAAAAGTTAGGGTTTTTCCACCTTCTTCACTTTCTCTATATAAATAGTAAAGGAGGTAGCTCCTTTTTTATTTTATTTTTTAAATTCTATCTTTAAATTTTTTATTCTTTTGATAGAATATTTTTAGTTTTTTTTTTTAATTTCATCATTCAATATTTTAGCGATTTTGAATTGGTTAATATGATTTGTTTCGATTTGCTTTCTATGAAATTATTGTCGTCTCAAACAAACATATCTGTATTTTATTAGTGTTTAATTTTACAAGCGTCTATTTGTGTTATCATATCATTAATTAAAAAAAGGTTTTTAAACTCATTAGAGTTTATGATATCGGTTGTGAGTTTGACGAGTTAAGTCGTAAATTTCATGTCTATTCAATATATCATTATCTCAATATTAAAAAAATATTTTTTTAAGAAAAATCATATTTTTACCGGTCGTCTAGTTGCATTTGGACTCGTAAAGTCAACCGGATCATGTAAGGGCAACTCTCATGCATATTAATTTTAAACTCAAGCGAAGCAAGGAGTCGGGTCTGGAGGTTTTAAGGTTGACCCGCTAAATAACAATGTTGAATGGTTTCTTTATTTTTAAATTCAATCTTTCTTTCTTTTTCTCGATTGAATCATTTTTTGCTTTTTTTTATTATTTCTTCATGCAATATTTGGTTTATTTTGAATAGATCTTTATAATTTGTTTCGCGTTGTTCTCTATAAAGTTATCTCAAAATCAAACAAATATCATGATATTTAGTTGGTGCTCAATTTTATAAGCGTTTACTCTTGTTATCATATTAGTAAGTAAACAAAAAAAAAAATGTTAAACTTAGTAGCAGGTTAAAAAGTGAATTTTGTAAGAGTTCATCATTCAGGTTGCATATTTGACAGGTTATAGAGCGAAACCCGGATCAATATCGTTATTTTAATATTAAAAAATATCGTCTTGAAATTTTTTTAAACTCAAATTATACTTTTACCGGGTTGCTTTTAAAACTAAATTAAAAGATGAAACTGAAATCTAAAAGCTCATTCCTTCTCTCATCTATACAAGAGTACGTATCACTCCTCTCACTTGTGTCATGGCATCACTGAAATGAATTACAAGCTCATCACATGAAGTGATGAAGAATTTAGGTCAATGGTAAAGTGGAAAACACTGGGTTGCCTCAAGTTCAAATCCCTCCATCTTCAAACTAGCTATCAGTTAACATATTAACAAGGCAGTGATGGATGCTTTCGATTTCAATTTTTCTACAATTATTTGAAGCATAAAAGAGAATTTTCTGAGATCCAATTACGGCTCAGTTTGTGTTCATGAAAGAAAAGGAAAAAAATTCCGAACTGAATTCCCAATGGATCCGAAATCATTTCTACATTTTCATAGAAAAAAAATTAAAAGAAACAAAAGACACAAAAAAAAACAAAACAATACAATGAAAGCATTAACCTCTGCTCCTCCCTGACAACTTTCCCTTTTCGTGTATCCCAACACAAAACCCCACTCCCAATATCTAGTTCTAGTCGCACAAAAAAAAAGAAAAATAAAAGAATTCAAGTCATTTTTTAAGCATATAAGCAAATTAAAGAGAAATCAAAACCCACTTTTGAAATTAATTAAAATAGAAATTCGTCACCGCCCTATACTAGCAGTCCACGTTTCCTTGACTAGTTCCATCCATACAAGCTTGTCAGGGGTCCTACCATATAGAGACACATCACGTGAAAGCCCATGTTAGCACCAGAAGTGCCCCCACAGCCTCTCGTTACTAGTCACTACCTCTTCTTCTTTTCTTTTCTTCTTTTTACTTTTTAATCAATTCATGTTAGAACTTTAAAGCTTTGCTTAATTTTCCGAACACTGAATTGCTTCGTGGTTTGGCGATTGCTCTCTTGCTGCTGCTGCTGCATGGCCGCTGCTGTTCATCTTCTTGAGATTTTGGTGGTGATAGACCTGCCTGAGTCTCTCTATTTCCTTCTTCAATGCCTCTTGATGGGCTACCATTTTGCACCGATTCAAGTCAGCATCAAATCAACGATATAGCTAAATGTATGGTAAATTAAGTAGTTCTTAAAAAAAAGAATTTGAGTTAATTTGGTTATAAATACATCATTTAATAAAGGCACTTCTTGTGTGTTAGGTCACGTTAACAATTTCTACGGAAACAGTCGTTCTCCCGCAAATCATTGCATAATCAATCATAATGTCCAAAAATCAAATCATAATTTTTTTGAATTTGAAATAAGGAGAGGAGGGAGAGCTCTTACCATCTTTGAAAATCTTGTCTTGAGCCAAAGCGGCAATCCGTTGCTTGAGGGCACTATTATCAACGTTGAGAATCAGCCGTTGATGGTCTAAAAATGCAACTCTTGGCGACAATGCTGATACTTCCGTCTAGATTTTTGCATTAAGTAAAGAGTCCCAGAATTATACATTGCTAATGCTTCATAATGAACAGTAAAATAGTAGCAGTATGTAAAGATACCTGTAATGTTGTCACGCTACGTTCAAGCTCTGAAATGTATTGCAATTTCCTCACTCTTGACCTTTGTGCAGATTGCCGATTTGCCAAAATTCTGCTAAATATTGCAAAAGAATCAGTTTACAACCATAATTTCACTATATAAAATAATTATATCTCACTGAAAATTAGAAAATAAATATAACGAAACTAAGATTGCCATCAGATTCATTGGTATTAATCCACATGCAATTCCTCATGACATGAAATCGAATAATCAAGTCTAAAACATTAGAGACTTAGAGTAGCTAGGTGAGTTAATTATCAATAATGTAATGTAATTCAAGTTAATATATATTCACCTTTTCACCCTCTTCGGGTCATTGATGGTATCACCATTATTTGAAGATGTGGGAAGAGGAGGCTGGTGTGGTTCTTGCTTGCATGAACTCTCCACCTCTCCTGGCTCGGTCTTGGCCACCGCTGCTTGTTGCTGCTCGGTATTTCCTTCTTCTTGATGGTGATGTTGATCTGTTGGCTTTGATGGTTTCTCATCGTTTTTGCTATTTTGGTCGGACGGGGTGGAGGGGTTGGAGGAGGATGGTGGCAAAGACAAGGACATGTCATGGGAAAACATGGACATGAGCTGGTCATCATCCAACTTGTCGAACCCAAGATTAGCGGAAATCAAGGCATTGGAAGAGGAATGGTTATTATTGCAGCTGCTGCTGTTGTTGTTGTCGTGGCATTGATCTTCCACCAAGGAGGGCATGTTGGTCGTCTCGATGAAAGTGATGCAGTCGCTAATAGACCGGCGGTGGGACCCGCGTCTGGTGGACGTGAAGTCCAAGAACTCATCAACCCAACAGGGTTGATGGTTCTCCATGGTGGCGGCAGCGTTTGAGAAATAATTGGACATTGTTTGGTGAGAAAAGGAAGGCCAATTTTGGGTGACAGCAGGAATTTTGGGTGGCAATTGAGCCATAATCTTAATCTTCCTTGTATATCAAACCTCCTATGTAATAACAACAACACTGTAGATAAAAAAAAAGCGGGTTCTTTATAAGAGAAAAATCTAAACAAACTCAACAAAGAAAAAAAACAAACTATCAATCTATACGTGTGATATCAGAAAATCTTGGGCTGCTGATAAAACGCTCTCTATCTAAAGGAATCGTTACGCCAAGCAAGTGATATTCATCTCGTCTGGTTGTAAGCTGATGCAAAAATAGAAATATTTGGTTAGGACAGGCAAGTTACAACTTACCGAACACAACTAACCAATCCCGAAATGTAATGACAAGATCTTGGGGATAATGTCCTCCTCCTATAAACACTTCGTCCAGCAAGTGATGGGGAGGGGGTTGTTATAGGAGTGTAAAATAGTATCTAGCTAGAGAAGCAAGCACAGTATGAGGTTAGATGGCTAAATTTTTAAGGCCCAGAGGTATCGGAGGTGGAGGGGGAGATGGTAGGGCACATGGGGAGTGGATTAGAAACAGCTAGCAACAGCTGGGATTTGGGCCTCTACGGTTTTACTGGAAAGTCGCAGGCCGAGAGAGAGAGAGAGAGAGATTTAATTAACTGGAGGGAATCGGCCACCACGTGCCGATGTGACCTCTCCCGCATCCCATCAACTCATACACGAGACTATCACTGCTGCGCTGCCATGACATTAGTAATAATCTATTTTTTATAAACGTATATTCTCCAAAAAATAAATAAATAAACTACATGGGATATGTTTTTCTAATCCATCACATTCTTTGCTTTACGTGTATGGGCTCACACTTTCAATCTGTTGCTCACATCCATCCTTGACCCTTGGATCCAAACCCTCATTAACCACATCTTTCATCGTCGAGTTTCTCATCTTTTTGCCCCTCCCAGATCATTCTTGCTTTGGGTTTTTCTTTTTATAATGAGAGATTGAAAACTTGGGATCCATGACATTAATTTCCCAATTTGATCAAAGATGTGCTTGGTCGGTCCATGGGGTGGAATTAAGGCATGATATCACACATGCAGGCAGATCTCATGGCTAGAGGTTGTGTGGAGTAGATTTATCATGCTGTGAAAGAGATGCTTGGCATGAGATGATATCTTACGAAAAGATAAAATATACAAGGTAGTGGTATAGTGGGAAGATGTAGGATTTAGGGATGATGAGCTGTGAAAAGAGAGGAGGAAATGTAAGAATCATGCCCTCCTCCTTCCCATGTGAACTCTTTGGAAGAGCCCACTTTCCTTCCCTTTGTCTCCAAATCAGACTCACATGGCCCCCTCCTCCCTCTCTCTCTACAGTTTTTCCTGGTAGCTTCCAGCATCATCTCATGTTGGCATTTATGTTGTTCTGTAAGAGAAAAGTGCTTAAGAGACACTAATAATGATTAGTGAAAAGTTGGAAGGTAAGTTAAGTACTCTAGTTGTCCGGGAAAAATATTATCTTGATCCCCCGCCTCCTCAATATCATATTAGAGAAAACATCCCACTTGCCTCCTCGAGGAATATGATCACAAGATTGTACTTCTGATCGATCAAACCAAGCAAAAGTCAATCATTTCAACGGCCAAGATGATGATCCCATGCCATGTTTTACGTGGAAAACACCATAATTAATCATTTAGAAGGCCCAATATTCTCAGAGGTGCATAACCAGGACGAATAAATGTTAACTCATTGGAGGGTAGGTTTGCATGTGCCTCCCATGGCCATTAATTTGACATTACACAACCTAGAGATTAGAGAATTGTTCAGCAGCATAATGTACTTCGATTTTCCATTAGTTTTTGGATCCCAAAATATTCTGCGATTACCGTACAGGAGAGGGGACTGTGGAATGAGAATTGGATGCAAACTATAGAGGCATCATTGCACGTGGAGAGGAGAAAAACAAGGGCCTACCTTGTTCGTGTTTTGTTGAGATGATATAATACCAAGTACCATAACCAGAACATGTTAACACTAACACTAATGCTGTAAAGAAATATAAAGGTAGAGTTTGTGGTGGCCACTTGCTCGTATGTCCGGGGAGATCCCTTGAGTTGGTTGCTATGCTCGTGTCAATTTATCAGATGAACTCGTTTAAGAAACAACGTTTCAGCAAGTGGGGAGAAAAAACCGATTAAACCAAGAAAACTGGAAAAAAAATAACCAAAAAAACCGAACCGTAAAAAAAAACCGATTAAAATTTTGAAAAAACCGATTGGTTCGGTTTTGGTTTTATAAGCCTGAAACTGAAAAAACCGAACCGAACCGAAACTGAAACCGGAAAAAAACAACGAGCCAAAACTGGTCAAGCTGAAAAAACCGAGCCAAACCGGTTTTTGTCCAAAAAAACTGAACCGAAACCGGTCGGTTTGAACCAGTTTCGGTTCGGTTTTGGTTTCGGTTTTTTTAAAAAAAAAATTAGTTTTATTACTTATTTTAAAAAAAACCGAATCGAACCGAAAATAATCACCTCTAATTCTTTACATTTCAGCCTAATTGGGTTGGATTTCAAACGATAAAGCAGTCTCTCCCGTCGGCTGGATTCGTCACTCTTTGCTTGCAGTTTAGTCTAATTGAGTTGAGTTGATGAAGTAACGAACATGGAGGTAGATTTTGAGGAAACTGTTTTCACGAAGATTGATTTCCCGAATTGACATAAACACAAGGGCTAGATTGTGTGTTTCTGTACAAAAAACCAAGAGCCCGGTTGCAACTTGCAGCTGGTCCACGATAGAAAAAACTTTGGAGACAAATGGAAGTAGACTTGGCCTAATGATAATAAACCTAGTCCACCTTAGAGATAGATAGTTTTGTGTGTAGGAAGATCATTAGATTCAACTACTTTACAGTCCGCAGCTCGAATTAAAATTGTTTTGAATGTAAAAAAAAAAAATGTTGAGGTTATATATACTATTTATATTATTATTAAACTTAATTTAATGGGTTAAATTTAAAATTTTCTAACCCGATTTATTTTACTTAGATTTAAAATTAAATTGTATAGGATTGTTCAACATGATCTAATTGACTTGGTAGGTTTAAAGACAACTCGGATGATTAGTAAAAAAATATAGTTTTGATTTTAAAAAAATATATATATAATTTAAGATGATCTTTTTAATATTGAGATATCAGCATATTAGATAACACAGGATTCACGATTTAACCCGTCAAATTCACGATATGGATAATAGACTCTATAATTAGGTTTAAGATGTTTATTTTTTAAGATTATTTTTACTCAAGTATATAAATGCTCATAAAATTAAAAATAAATAAAATATCAGGATATTTGTTTAAGATTGTTATAATTTTATAGAAAACAAACCGAAATAATTTATATTGAGAAATTTAAAATCAAGCAAATTTTTTTTTTAAAAAAAGAACATAAGAAGTAAAGAAAAAGTCACCTCCTTCACTATATAATATTTATATGAACAATGGGTGAGTTGACACCCCTAACTAGTTTAAATGTATTAAGTAATTGATATTAATGTTCTCCATTCTCTTAAGAGTTTTGGAGTTTAAACTTCTACTTTCTAATAAGTAATAATTAATAGTAATATTAGGTGTTCTGAAAAAAATATTTTTTTTATTATAGAATATTTATTGAACTAAAGTAAGAACTCCCCACGATCACATACCAGACTTCTATGCCGGATCTCAAAGAAGGCAAGTGAATCAGCAGATCGAGCAAATAAAGACTCAAGTCCAGCAAATCACCCTAAACGGTATATCTGCTGAGGTATATAAACCCTCCAGCTGTTCGATGAAATGCACCAGCGAAGCCAAAAGCTTATTTACATGAGTTCACTCACTCTGTTAGCTTGTCGATTGCAAATTACCTCTTTCCTGTGTAATAATCTTAGACATGACAAGGTGAAATGAGTGATTGGTGGTACTTTAATGCTTATTCTTGCAACAGAGTATTAAGTACAGGTGCCAAGTCATCCTAGTATAATTTCTCTTGCTGGTTGATAAGAGCAGAAGTATAAGCTATATATATATATATATTGAAGGAAATGCAATAAATCTCATGGCCTTCATGAGGACTGGACTGCTCACATGTTTGTGAGGAACCAGTATAAAAACCTCTGATCAAGCTTTCCTCACTATCTCTCTACTTATATTTTATGCTCTGGTTATTTCTGTCTTGGTAACTCGTATAGGGTTTGTTTTGCATAAAATATTTTATAAAAAAATTAGTTAATATATAATATTTAACGGTAAATTTTTTAGAGAAATATTTTTAAAAATTTATAAAATATTTTACAAATAACTTATAAAATCATTTAACTATTTTAATTATTATTTTTATCTCACTATCATGAACACATCATCTTTTATTTCTTCCACCACTATTATCATCTCATTAAAACCTTCTCATTCACGATCATTTCATCAGTGTCTCCTTCATCATTATTGCTATGTTATCATTTTCTTTCTTGCCACCACTATCATCTCATCGAAAACTCCTATTTCACCACTATCATGACCACCTCCACCACCACTATCATGACCACCTCCACCACCAATATCATGTCATCACAACCTCCTTCATCACCACAACCATTTCACCACACCACCTTTTCCACCACCACTATCATGTCATCACAACCTCCTTCATCACCATAGCCATTTCACCACCATGTTCTTCTCTACCATTACCATGACTAAATTTTTTTTATAACCATTATCTTCTTACAACCACCACCCCGATCTTCTACGTTATTATCATCATATTACTATCATCACTATTATATTAAAAAATATTTACATATAAAATATTTTTCAATTTAAATATTGAAAAACATTTTAGAATAAAACATTTTACATATAAATTATTATTTTTTTTATCCGTAAAATATTTTACGTTCACGGACTCTTAATAGTTGTGCCTTGTTCACAGCTGCATGTGTTGTGTTTTCATGTGACGAACAGTTCACCCCTCTTGGTTAGCTTTGGGACCAGCATTTATATGTGAGGAAAGGAAAAGGTATATGCTACCAAAAACAAGGACAAGTGATTTCATAATGATTTTAAATTTGAACCACAACATTTTGTACCTTAACATTGTTTTTCTTTTGAGAGAAAGGGACATTATATTTCAATTTAGGAAATATACAAAAATATGAGGAATTAATTTGGTTATTGTGATTGTTAAGGTGGCAACAATTTAATTGTTGTTTTGACCGTGCTACCTCTCTCAAATATGGATAGCAATTTCATTTTAGTTCTTACTAATCTAAACTAATTTTTTATAATTATTTTATCCAATAAATAATAAATAGAATATGATTATTGTTAAAAAATGACTCAAGAGAGAGAACATTTATATTTTTTTTAGTACATAATATAATATATATATATATCCTAATATTGATATATAAGACACATAAATGTACAAAATTTATAATTTCATTGTTTAATATATATATATATATATATGAATATTACTTTTATTAATAATACTCAGATAATAGATATCTATATAAATACATAAAACTGGATGAATAAAGTATAAATATCTAAATTAATTACTTGTAAATAATGAATAAAATATAAATATAATAAAAACTCAATTCATGAATATTAATTCTCATCCTTAATCTCAAACCAAAATATTCAATTCTAAGAATTAGGGCCTTTACTCTCTCTAAAAACAAGTCTATTCGGAGACAGTACTAATAGCAAAGAAATTATACCTACATTTATGTTAGTTAATTATTTATCTGTAGTAAAAAAACAAAAACAAAAACAAAAATTTCACATGCCACATCATTTATTAGCGACTCACCTATAATGCATATGAACACAAAATTTGTTAGTTAAATTAAATTGTGGCAATAATAATATAAATTGAAATTGCATTTTGAAAAAAGAAGATTGCTTTTAAGGAACGTATTTTTCTCAGCATATGAGAGAACCCTCTTCTAAAGCTTTTTTTTCCATTTACATAATAAGATTGGTCAATTTTATATCAGGAATATTCTTAAGAGAACTAGGTAACGTTTTTTGTTTTAAAAAAAAATCCAATTGAGATGCAAATTGCTTAGGAATAAAAAATTATTTGAAGGTAAAATTCATAAACCAAAATGTTGGGGTCATAAATTTGAAACAATCCCAATCAAACCATGTCCATGCTCTCCAAATAAAATGTGGATCGCACTCTAAAATTTACTCAAGAATATCCGAACCAATTTGTATATACCTCAACTAATTTTATAGATCCTAAAATGATCTTAAAGTTTGTAAAACTCGAACTAGTAATCTCCAAAAAAAAAACTCAAAACCTAACTAGTTAAATTATACCCTCTAAATTAAATTTCCACGATTTACTTTGCTTCAAGGTTGGCCCAAACACGACGCTCCCCATAAAATACCATTAAAACGGATTCTTTTTTTTTTAATAAATTGTAGAGGAAATTATAGTCGCAACTTTCCCAAACAGACCCTAAGACAAGTGCGTCTTAGCTGTTCATGGCATTATCCTCCAACTTTTTGATTGGCTCAGTGAAAAGTAACAAGTATCCCAGCCAGACAACAATGTGCACACGTTATGTACAAATGTCATTCATTGATTAGTGTTGATCACATAAGATAAAAGGCTACATTTCCTGTGTTTGATTATTTCAATTTCTATTTATATATTCACCTTCTTTTATATGTACAAAACTAAGCTGTCAAGTTTCACCGAATAAAGGCTCATGCATGCCCAAGGTTTATATTAAAGACCAAATCAGATCTGAGTTACCTCCGCTTCGGGTTCCCTTGGGTGAATTCTATACACCATTGCCTTTGCTATCTGCTCCTTCGCCGGAAAAATGGGATTTGAGTCCAGTCCAGCATTGGTAGTAATCATTATCCATTAACGGTGACTTAAGAGCACAAAGGCTGATCCTGGGAATTAAACATGATTCAAACATGAAAGCCAGTGTATTAGTGATTTTGGATGGTCCTGCATCATGCCCACTCTCAATGGTAGCCTGAAAATCAAAATAAAGTTGTTAGACTAAGACCGTTCAATCATCAATTGCCAGATCGAGGAGTGGTTTGACAGCCAACCATCTGAGTCACGATAGCATGTAAACACTTAAATTACAAAGATTTCCAACACAAAAATGCTACCAGTGCGTTTTGATCCCGATCAATGTTCTAGAATATGGAGAAAGGAAGGGGGCACAGTAGAAACCAGAGTGCACGCGTAAAAATGCCTACAAGAAAGTATACCTCGTATGTCTTTGTATCAGGACCATGTGGAGTCATGCAGCTATGAAGGCTTGCGCCTCCTGGGAGAAAGCCGTCAGCTTTTGCCTGAAAACAAAAATTTAGGATTGGAAATTTACAGGGAGAGGGAACAAAAATGGATAAAGAATCCTTCCTCTTAAATTTAAACAGGAAATTGAGCCAAGGTTTAGACATATATCAAATGACCCTGAATTTATGAGACTACAATCAACTAAAACTAAAGCGTGTGCAAAAGTTTACCTCATATCCACCATAAATCAGGCCCATAAATTCACTCATACAATTGCGATGGTAGTATGGAGGTCGGAACGTATGCTCAGCAACCAGCCATCGGGGAGGAAAAATAACAAAATCAAGCAATGCCACGCCAGGTTTATCAGTTGGTGCAGTCAAAACTGCAACACATTACAGAAATGCAATTAAGGAAAAGAAACACAAAGCATGGTATTTTTTTCAAAAAACATGAAAAAAAAAAAACAGGAAGGGGGAAATATGGTTGCATAAACCTCCTACCTGTATTTATTGATGGATCACTGTGATCAAACAAGACAGTATTATAAGGGCAAAACTTATTGAGATCATACTGCAGAAAAGACAGATGCCCAATTACTAAAACGCCAACTTGCAGCTAATATGTCATCAACCAGAACAAGTGCTATGACAGCTAGACTTACCTTATATGGAACATAATTACCATGCCAAGCAACCACATTGAAGGGAGAAAAATCTTGTTTTGCAACAAAAAGTTCTCCACCATACTTTTGAACGACAGTGTATCCTGGTCTGGAACCATCTTCAAACCAGGCCTTGGGAACAAGGAAATCCCTTGGAGCAGCAAGACCATTAGCACCTAAAAGTAACCAAAATCAAGTCCTTGTTGTGCTAGCAAAATGCGTTGAATAAAGATGAATAATAACTTCACACTTTATCACTCAGAAGGCCAGAACAAGGATAAGAGATTAGGTACCTATTGGCCCAAGATCAGGAAGTTGAAAATGGGTTCCAAAAATCTCAGACACATAACCACGTGACGGGCCATCTGGCAAATCTACAGCGAAACGGAATCCTTGAGGTATAACAACAATTTCACCAGGAGAGACTTGCAATTTCCCACATTCAGTAGCGATCCACAATCCTACACCACCAGTACCAAAAACTAATATGAATCATTTGATCCAATTCTCAAGCATATAATAAACAGAAATACATTAAAGAAAGAAACAGAAAATATAATATCCAGAAAACATGAGCACAAGTGAAGGCATAAGAAAATACAGTCAGAGCCTAAACAACCTGATGATGCAAGTAGTTCACAAGAAGATTAAAAAAAAAAAGGAGGGATTGAATATTTAGAAGCTACTCCTCTACACATGCTGAGCCGAATTATTAGAAAGTATAATTGTGATAACAATTCAAGAATTTAGTAGCAAATACGTACTGAGTTGTTTGAATCATTTGAGAGTTTAAAAGCAGCATTAAATTGCACAAAGCAGTGTTGAAGAAGTAACTCAAACTGAAAAAACAGATACCAATCTCAAAAGCATCAACGGGAGACACACAGTCTCATAATCATGGAATACTGTATGCCCATCCAATGGTCCAAAATTAAAAAAAAAGAAAAGCAATCTTGGATTCTAATTGAATAACTCACTCACTTCCTTTTTGTGGAACAATCAAGAAATCGCCATCGGCATTGCAAAAAGCACGATCATCCATGGATTTATTGGCGGTATACCTAAACAAAAAACAAATTAAGTTCCATACATCCATTGTAACGGTAGAAATGATTGGTAAAACTATACATGCATACATGTGAATAGCAAATCCATGGCGGAGGAAGGAGCTGCCAGCTCCACAAACTGTATACAAGCCCTCAACAAAATCAATTGGTGCTGATTCTTCAACAGTATCTACTGGCTTTGGCTTCCACCGCAGTTGCGTGGGCGTTGTATAACTGTTTGATTTATCAAATTCACTCACGAGTTTATCGTGCCTTGGAAACCTTGCCTGAAACGGCTCGTGAGTGACCGATGGCTTGATTCTATATAACCAACTGATTTACCAAAACCAAAAAACAAAATTAAGATTAGTAATCAAATGATTAATTACATGATCTACGGAACAATTGAGGGAACCTGCGTTGGTTGAGTTTGTGAGGGGAAGTGAAGGAGGTGCCGGAGATCTGTTCTGCGTAGAGACCGTAGGGGCATAAGAGAGGGCTGTTCTGTCTGCGAGGCAATGATCCAGGGATGGATTCGGATTCGAAGGTGTTGCCGAATCCCGATAGATAATCATGATCGTCGGAGGGGAAATCATTGGTTATGGTGATCTGCTGCTGCTCCTGCTCCATTGGAATATCTCTTCGATTGATTTGTGGGGAAGAGTGAGGCCATCAACGGAATTAATTTTATAGCTCTTGTCTCTTGCAGAGAAGAGGATGGGGTGGATGATATTGACGTGGCATCATAATCTATTCGTTTTTGCGTTCAAATTATCTTAAAACTTCTGACGTAAGTTAGTTAATAATACCATAGTTTTTAAACCCGGTCTGGTTCAAGGCCCGGGTTCCAGGTTTTAACCGGGTCATCGGGTTTTGGCCGGGTCGGCCGGATCAATCTCTATTTTAAAAAAAATTCAAAACGGCGTTGTTTTAGTAAAAAACAAAAACAAAAGTCAACGGGTTTTTGACCGGGTTTTGCCGGGTCGGCCAGGTCACACCGGGTCATGACTTATCCTATTTTTTCATCAACCCGGCCCGGTTCCAGCCCCAGGTCGGCCCGGTCACAGATCGCCCACCGGGCCAGGCCGGGTTTCAAAACTATGGTTAATACTATCTTATTGACAGATTTATAATAATTTTTATTTTAAATATAAAATAATATAAAATGAGATTTTAAATAATTTAAATTTAGCTACAACCTAATATTTTTAGGTTTGGCTTGATTTTTTAATTTAATATTTTTTTATTTGGTTTCTTTCATCTGTCATCACATTAAAATAATATAAAAATATTAAAAAATATTAATTTGAAGTAAAAAAATAAAATAAAATAAATTTTTTTAAAGCATTTTTTAAATGTAAAAACAAAAATGTTTTAATAAGAAAATTCAACCTAACCTGAAATGATAAAAAATTATCATCACCCAACTTTTGTATAATATAAAAAAGTCACATCAATTTATTTTCTCTTTACAAATTAAAAAAAAACAATAAGAGAAAAAAATAAAAAATTTAAAAATAAAAAAATAAAATTAGAAATATCTTAAAAGGAAAACAATTAAAGAGAAAGAAATTAGTTATCTGTGTATTAGGCGTTGCTCTGTTATGTGTTATTCATGATGCTACTGTAGAAAATACTTTAAATATCACAAAACTCAATCTCCAATCAATCTAATATTAAAAAATAAAATTAAAAAAATCAATTTTTAAAAGAAAAAACCTAAAAATAGACTAAAATCAATTCGATCTAATCTTTAAACTCATGACTTGATTCATGAGTTTGAGACCAACCCTATAGGAGAAAAATCCAAAAACATCACAAAGTTATATATTCTCAATACGCTAGGGGATGAAATTGAGAAAAACAAATTCAATAAAAAAAAATATAAAAAACAAATAGCAATAAAAAAACAATGATCAAATTTGATATAAAAAATAAATGAAACTAAATGTTGAGGGATTAAACTGATAAAAATAAAAAATAATAAAAAATAAAATAAATAATAATAAAAAAATAAGAACTATATTTGATTAAAAAAAATTAGCTGAATATATTCGATAGATTGTTTCAACTGAATATAAGAAAAAGAAATATGTACTATATTCCTTAATGTTTTCACAGACTGACAAATCATACTCTTAATCAAAATCAATCTCTAATCTTTTAATTTCTAATTTTACACTTTTAAAAAATTAAATTAAAAATAAATGAGATAAAAATCAAGTTATGATAGACCTTTTTCATATATTCACTCAAGATTTTCGAGTCTGATTTCATTGGAATTTTTTTTATTATTATTAAAACTTGGTTTTCAAATCATGAGATTTTTTATTTAGAAAAACAATTCTTTTAATAAAAAAGATATTTTATCAAAATGAAAAAGAAATAAATGAACAAGGAAACTGATTTTTAATAAACTGTTTTCAGGGATTGGCTAATTAGATTTCCAAATTCTATACTTAAAAGGGGATTAGTGGAGATCATTATCCGTTAATCTTGAAGATTGGCCAATATATTTGTGGGCCAAAGCCATTTCTATTTCTTAATTGTTTGTGGCAGAATCAGACTTCCAACGTACAGTGTTGCGGCAGAGTTTTGGAGTCAATAATGGCTGGATTATCAAGTACCATTTATGATCTCTCACCCACGTGTCTACATAATTAACCACATGCTACAAAACTCCAAGAGAAGGAACCCCAAGACCGAGATTTCGACGTTTAGAAAAACAAAATTTTTTTTTTATTATTAATCACGTAAATATTCAAGCTAATTTATATATATTTTAACTAATTTTATAAATTCTAAAATTATTTTAACATCTATTTACATGTACAAAAAAGAACCATTTGAATGTTAATAGACTTGTTTTAAAAGGTTTTAAACAATAAAAAGATTATTGTTAAAGTTCTAAAACAATAAAAAAATATTAATTATTTTGACATATATTTACCTGTTTAAGAATAAATTTCATTTGAACGTTAACAGCTATTGCAATTATTAATAAACTTGAAATACATCAAATAAATATAAAAGCAACTTTCTTTAATGGTGACCTTTACTAAGAGAGTTACATGAAACAACTCGATTGGTTTGTTTTTAATGGACAAGAAAAGATATTTTATAAGCTTGACATGTCATTATATGATTTGAAACAAGTACATAAACAATGATATGAATCATTGTAGATTTATCATTAATCCAAGCTTGACATTGTTTTTAATGGACAAGAAAAGATATTTTATAAGTTTGATGTATATTATAAACTGCACAAAACTATATATTACATACTCATTTAGCAAACATTGTAGATTTATCAATAATTCAAATATGAATCATCGAAAATCAATAAAAAAAATTACTTCAATATTTGAGATGCGCATTAAATTATGAGTTACAAATATATTAGTTACTTAAGGTAGTAAAAATATATAATAATAAAAAATGAATATCTAATATTAAAAACCTGAAATCCATTAATAAATATGTTTTTTGAAAATCTTCTGACATAAGATGAGAATAGCTAAATTGTTTTCTAGGCAGATTTAAATATGAATTTTGACACAATTTCTTCCGAATAAAATGGAAATCACATATTTTTCTCCCCGCTGATTTAGCTTAGATGAAAATCAACAATCGTACTTTAGATGTAAGAGTGAGAAAATTGATAGCACATTTAGGCATAAATTAAAGGTGGCTCGTCATTACTCTTGTATACTAAAAAACCTGACATTGTTCAGGTAGTTTTAAGCTCCTTCTCTTTCAACTTTATCTTTTATCTTTTTTTCTTTTCTCATTTTCTTCTTTTATTTTTTTTTATTTCAATTTCATCTATTTTTTTAATTTTATCTATATATGTTTTTTTTAACAATTATTCAAGTTATTTTTTTATCTATAATTTATCAAGAACTGAAATGAGTTGGAACAACTTCTACATGATTTACTTTTAATTCAAGCTATACAAGGAATCATTTCTAGATATTTTTTTCTTCCAGTTTCATCTTTTTTTTATAATTTTATCTTTAGATTATTTTTACCGGTCAGTCAAATTGATTTTGGACCGATTAAGTCGACTAAATTATATTAGAACAATTCTTACATGGTTTAATTTTAAATCTGAATTAAGCAAGAAGTTGGGTTAAAAGATTTTCCTATCAATTTCATTATCGAACTTTGTTTACCGGTTAATTATACTATTTTTAGACTAACCAAGTCAATTAGCCATGTCTAAATAACTAATAAATAATTTAATTTAGAAATCAGAAAAGGAATCAAATCAGAAAATTTTGAGATTTAATATTTTTTGCTATGTTTAAATAAGTTTTGATGTAACTCATAGCGTAAGGCAAACCTATAAATTGTTTTGAACTAATTATTTATTTTCGATCCCCTTGCTAAAAAATTGCTGGCAAATACATTCGGACCTCATGATCCAACCCAGAATCAGCAGTCACAAGTCATTAATGAACTAGCATCTTTTCATTAATGACTTATCCCTAAAACTGGACCTTTGTTTATTTGTTGACACGTTGTATTGTTGCTTGTTAGAATTAAAAAAGAAATTGTTGTATTTTTTTTATAATAAATTAATATTATTGAAATAACTCTCACACATAAATCTTTATATCTATTTTTCGGTCCGATTAAAAGTATGTTGAATGGAAAATAGAATATTATATTTAAATAATATGTTTTTTCTATCTGGAAAATTGAAAAACACGATTTTCCAATTTCCCCACTTAAAGCTAAGTTGAGGAGATATTTTCTTATGTTCTCCAAGATTTTCCCATTATAATTTATGTATAGGAACATACATTTGTATCTTTGAGTGTTTTTTTTTTTTTTTTTTATGTTTGAAATTATTTTTAAAA
>Ga0307517_10002102_pt1 | contig 32426 bp, 26 predicted proteins | sample 23_EM_MG_FD_194515 | JGI IMG/M metagenome (GOLD analysis project Ga0307517, IMG submission 194515) | Populus trichocarpa ectomycorrhiza microbial communities from riparian zone in the Pacific Northwest, United States - 23_EM | ecosystem: Host-associated > Plants > Roots > Unclassified | place... | reverse complement strand
GGCGCACCAGATATTGAAAGGGAGAATGATTATGTAGTCATAGGCAGCAGTTAGAACGTTCCCGTCAGGCAACCCCCGAGTACTAGTTTCTCAATGAAGTCACAATGAAGGTACAAGAAACCTCGAGAGACCTCGGTAGGAACATCATAGCTGGCAGTGGAGTTATGTGTCACTCAGACGTGAATTATATATAATTCTACTTAATGGTAATTATTGTTCGTAGAGTAAGTCTCCACTCGACAGAACCTAAGAATAGGATTCTTCTGAGTGTAATTATATGTTTGGTTATACAATGTGACAGTTAACGAAGGAAATGGGGGGCGGGAAAGGAAAGGAGGCAGGGTTTGACGGCGAGAATTGCTTCTATTAGTTCCCCTTCCAGCACTGCAGCAATTTTGGAAGTGGTATGTCAGTTACATAAATACTTAAAATCTGAAGTAGAAAGAGGCATATCGCTTGGAAATACTTATGCTGTGATAAAGGATGACCAAGGATGACTGGGAACCTAAGGGCTCAGTGGGCATGATGACGGCAGGAATTGCCGCCGTAAATAGGCTCGGTAATTTTCTGGTCGCGTTTGGGGTTTAGTTCGCCGAGCAGCGCGAGATTGTGTCACCCCCCCAACAACAACGAGATCGACGCACACACTCTCCGCCAAATCACCTCTCTGCCTTCAATGTTCCATACACCAACGTACCCTTCCTTCACTGTTATATTTTGTTAATTTCTCTCGCTTTTGTTTAATAGCTAACGAGGCCGCTACAGTTACCTGGGTTACTGATGTAACGTAGTCAGTATCTAATAGAACCATTGCCATACCGTAATTTCCAGTACAAGTGGGAGTCACGGGACTTGTTCGGAAATAATTGGTCATTGGTTTAAGGAATCAACCACATTCATTCTTCCCTCAACGATTGAGGGTCTCGAAAAAACCTCGGTCAGTGAGTTCTTCTTTGAAACTATGTCAAAACTATATAAACATCTTTATTTTGGGCCTTGGCCTCAGCGTCTTCGACCCGCTTCCTTTTCAATACTGCGAACTCCCCTCTGAATACTGGTCAAACTCGATCTTTAACAAAGATTCAGAATCAACGGACGCCCTTGACACCGATACTCATTTGAAAAACAACCAGTGAGCTCCGAACATCGATACCCACGTCATCACTTCCACAGAACAATGCCGTCTGCAATCGGGTTATTGAGGCATTGACAAGCCTTAAATCTGACATTCCATTCGGCCCTCTTACCCTCCACTACATCAAATCCAAGTTTTAACCTTCGTCGCTTCACATCATCATCATATTCGCGAATGCCTACCCCACTCACTCGGGAGATGTTCATTTCATCTGACCATGTCAAAATTGCTGCGGCTCGACTGACCATGTTCGAGGTTGTGGCAGATGGTAAAGGCATCACTAAAGTCCCCGTTCCTGAGAGCATGAGGGAGAGCGTGAGGGAGACCGGCGTCCTCCCCGATGGCTATAGTGTTGGTTAGTCTTTCAACCCGAGAGAGACCTTTTCAAATTTGCTAAAGACTTTTTCCAGACTTTATTCTCGACCCATCTCTTCTCGTCGGTTTTTTTAAAGAACAGGGGATTGTCACGGTAGAGTGAGAACATCGCATAAGTGCCCTTACCAAACATTTCGATTGACTCAGCTCAGGCAACTACCCGCGGACATGTTGAAAGAGATGAAAAATACATTCAACGATCCCGAAAACCTCATGATCATTCCGACGTCAATCCACGCAGTGGTAATTTATTATTCTTGCTCATAATTGAGGTTGCTGACAACATGTAATTTAGAAACGTGAATTGGAGGAGATGGGATCAGAAGAAGAAAAATAACTACTATGATCGGTTATACAAGTCAACGTTGTGTAGTTGAGTGAGCTGTCCCAAATCATGTAGAGCATGTAGGCTCCAACCTCACAGTACCGGTCGCATCTTTTTTCGCCTTTGGGGGTGTCTTCGCAATCGCGCTTGATATTATCCTCGAGAATAGGGCCAAGTAAGCGCCTAAGTATAGTGGGCCCATATCCAATATATCTCTAGCCAGCTTTGGGATGTGTGAAAGTTCGACTTCATAAGTCTTCACTGCTAGAAAATGTTCAGATCCAGGAGCAGTTCAGAATCCACCACGGATCGGGGTTATCTTTCTTTAATCAAATGAGCTTGGTTTGGTGCAACGTCACAGCGACCACGATAGTCCCATTTTCCCGGACTGGGACGTGAGTGAGTGTTACCGTTGAATATGGGCACGAGAACATGGTTTGCGAGTCTGAGATATGATGCGTTAGACCGTTACCTCCGGAAAGAAATTGGGCGCACAAGATCATCATGTTAATTAAACAGGAGACTTTTCAAAGCTGCGTCACCAGGAATATATATTTCCTAGCGTCTCTGTTCTGCACCCAGTAACACTAAAGAACCTTTCCACAACTCGCAAACCTACAACGAGCTCCGACAACACTAGGCGCGAGGCACAAATCGACATCGCGATCCTCAACATTTGTCCCATGTGTAGACTTTGAAGGGAGTGTTCCAAGTAGACTCACGACGGTAGCGTAGAAATGTCCTGCTTTGGATGCACCTGGGCCTGAGAGTAAGCGCCGCAAATCGGCTCTAGAAATGGCTGCGCTAGCCACATCTCCCCTGGTAGGCTTCGAACAGAATCTCGATATTCAAGCCGACGGTGGCTCAGACGAAGAACTGGCACCACTTAGACTTGATCATAAGCACTAGAGTTTACTCCTCAACGCATGTTTCGCACCGAACAATCCCATGCGTCCTGCTACAATTAAAATAATCGTGCTTGCCGTATGAATTCCGCGAAAGTGGGGAAGCAGAAATTGAGGCACTGTGCATGTGGGGTTTCATTGTCGTCGTTCAGTAATCAAAAGAAGACAAACCAGGCTGAGGCTCTGGCATCAACGACAATCTCATGATTATGGAAGGAAATTAATAATATACAACATTTGATCGATGTAGAACGAGTCGTGTTGATAAGGTACTATCCAATTAAGACTGAGAAAGAGCGCCACAATAATAGAGTAGTAATGGCGGAAAATTGGACGGGTGTGGGTTCTCATCCTCAGGCTCTTCAAGTCTTGTATGGAGAGGTGCGGTGATGAGAATAGAAGGGACAACGGCCCGGATTACATAACAAAGTAACTCCGAGATACCAAGGATGATAGGCAAACGCTGGGTACTTAGTCCGAGGACAAAAAATAGAAGATTTAAGACGCCAGTAGGATTCGAACCTACGCCCTCGAAGAGGAACAGATTTCTAATCTATCGCTGTCACCACTTAGCTATAGCGCCTTTGATATTAGTAGATGACTTCAATTATACATAGTGCCGCTTCCTGACATACCGGCTGTACCTACTGATGATTAAATATCAGACCTTGCTTTTCCTTCATGCAGAAATGTCCTAAGAGAAGGAAAAGGCAAAATATGATCTCTGATCATCGGTAGGTACAGCCGGTATGTCAGGAAGCGGCACTATGTATAATTGAAGTCATCTACTAATATCAAAGGCGCTATAGCTAAGTGGTGACAGCGATAGATTAGAAATCTGTTCCTCTTCGAGGGCGTAGGTTCGAATCCTACTGGCGTCTTAGATCTTCTATTTTTTGTCCTCGGACTAAGTACCCACCGTTTGGCTATCACTCCTGGTATCTCGGAGTTACTGTGTTATGTAATCCGGGCCGTTGTCCCTTCTTTCTCATCACCACACCTCTCTCCATACAAGAGCCTCAGGTCGAGAACCCGCACTCATCCAATTTTCCGCCCTTTCATGCCTATTGCTAGGGCTCGCGGTCTTTGTGTCCTACAAGTTTCTGTCTCAACATTTGATGGTCGTTTAACCCCTTGAATTTTGGAATGCGCTCGACGGGGTTGTCTAAGGCAAAAGGAGTCCGCACTCCACAGGGTCTGAAGTCGTGTGTGCGTTTCATTCCTGAACTTGTCAATTTTTTTCTTGACTCTCGGCACTTCTGCGGGTTCTGGCCTTTGCCGCTGCTCCGGATGTGAACTGTGGTGGAAGGTTTTGAGGCCATTATCTTCATATGGTCCATTCATTTCTTTCCCTTTCTTTCTTGCTGATACCGCTCGGTCCAATCCCTCATCGCTCCTCACCACTCTTTCCTTTTGGTGAAAGCATACCACAACGTAGGCCTTTTGCCACTGCTCTCTACTGCGAGTGGCCCATTCATCATCCTTCGCGATGTTCTCCAGCGCAACCAGATTTTGGTGACTTTTCCTTTCCAGTTTTCCACCACTTAATGGATCCAAGCCTCTCACCATGTCGGCGTCACAGTATCAGACTTCCTGTCCAAACGGCCGCACTTGGCATATCATCCAGTAGTGTCTTGAGCTATCAAAAAACGCCTGACCCAAATTTGGGTCAGGCCGATTTGTCAAGGTTTAGCAATGGAATCTGGGAGCTGCGGGTGTCGCCCCGAGACCTGGGAGTTGTACTGACTCCGAGTCTGGACCTTGAAGTTCGCATGCAGAGTACCAATCTAGTACCATGATTTTAACCTGTGCCTCGAGTCGCTCTAATTATCAAGCTTATACTCAACCAAACTTCGTCGTCCAATAATTTTACCAATCTACCAATGACCGATTCAATACTGGAATTCGCAAAAGGACGTACCTTGAATATATTATAGGCCTACAATATCTGCTTGACGACTCTTTTGTCATACGAGGTAGTAGAAGGTCATAAGCGATGGGTGGGATAGGTGAATTCGACGGGCGGATAAGTGTGATTCATACACGGTCCTGCCGGTAACTAGATTGTTGTACTGAGTCAGTAAGCGCCGGCCAGATCACGCCAGGGCTTCTTGAAAGGCCTACTTCTGTACCCAGAATTCCTTGATTGTTTTGCACAATGCTGCCTTTCATTCGAGCTGCGGTCAAAGTTGACATTAAATGTTAAATGTTGGTGCTTGTGGACGAAGACAATGCTAACTTAAGCAGCGGGACCAGAGTGCGCCTATTCTATATCTTCTTTGTGACTTGTTCCCTGAGCTTGAAGCATTCACAACTACGGAGGCGGGGATAACGTCCTCCCATAAGCGATCCATGTGGGTAGGCAGGTGTTCCCTCGTGTTCAGCTCGAGGAGCATTACATTCCCTTCAGATAGCAGGAAAGATCGCTCGGAAAAATTTGGGCGCTCAAGATCATCATGTTAATTAGACACGAGACCTTTCAAAGCTGTGTCATCAGGGATATATATTTTCTCGCATCTCTATTCTGCACCCAGTAACACAAAAGATCCCTTCCATAACACGCAAACCTACAATGAGCCCCAACAACGTTACGCGTGAGGCACAACTCGGCCTCGCGACCCTCGATACTTTCCCCATCCGTAGACATTGAAGGGAATGTTCTAAGATCCTCGACACCCAAGTCGATGGTAGTGCAGAAATAGATGAATGACCTGCTCTGGATGCACCTAGGGCCTGAGAGTAAGTACGGCGAATCCGCTCCAGAATGGCTGTGCTAGCCACATTTCCCGTGATAGATTTCGAACAGAATCTCGACATTCAAGGCGACGGCGAACCACAGACAAAGAGGAAATGCCGCCACTCAGACCTAATCGCAAGATCCTAAATCTGTGCACAATTCCTGCGCTAATTAACAGTTGCACACCATCAAGTTGGAGGAGAATCTCCCCTCGATGGAGCTAGAGTTTACTCCTCAACGCACATTTGGCACGGCCACGACTCGATACCCATCCCCGGATCCATCACTTACAGATGACCTCGCCGAGACACCACATCCACCACACATCGCAGAAGAGGGAGGGCAGGAGACACCGGAATCGTTGATATTCCCTGGTCACACTAACGCCATCGAACGGCAAGAATGCGACTGAGTTGGAGCGCCGGTAGGGCAGGACAGGTAACTCTGCAGTTTCCTGGTTCCTCGAGCGAGAGGCTGATAAGTGAAACATAGAAATCCAGCGAGAACACTCGACACTAAATCACCGCCTCGGGAATGTCCACTTCTCATTGGGCGGGAAACCGCCGCTGACCCCAGCGGGGGTGACCTTGGAATCGGAAAGTCGTCGAGAGGGTTCGACGAATGACAACGAGCAGGGAAGATTGCTGATGACACTCTTTCCTCTCCTCCTAATATCCATGTGTCAAGATGACATGATAGCTGAGAGAAAGCCGCGAAAAAAAGCAAGAGTGGACAAGAACAGGCCACAGAGGTACTGGCCCGAGATTCCAGGCAATCGGTATGCCAAGAGGGAGGCACGACCTTTCTGGCCTGATTTTGGAAAATGATAACAGCGAAAAAATAACGGCAAATCGACAAGAAACATGGGGAAAAAAAATACTGGCCTTATCACAATGCCACCAATAGGACAACGAGCCGGGAATGAAGCTACCTAACAAAGGGCCCTCCACAGAGCTACAGAGGAGGGGAACGCGCATGGAGAGCAAGAAGATCCCAAGGAACAGATCGATGGCGCAGCCAACGACTTAAAGGCCGAATCGTTAGGCGTTTCATTGTTCAACAGATCCAAGACTAACCAAGATTTTACCCGCGCAGGTGATCACCATCATCCACGGTAGCCTTGTAGCTTGGTTCGAAAGTTGGCGGATGGATGGGTATCGTAACGAGATAGATGCGTGGCTTTGGCGTGGCATTCTACCTTGCCTCGTTGGTGGGTGCATCCACGCCGTCGAATCGGTATCGTTTTAGTTGTCCGGTCTTGCAGCAAACCCAACATCCAGCCGCCTCGAGCATTTACGCAACAAGTGAGGGCGTCTGAAGAGGCTACTGGACTCTGTTTCTTCGAGAACAATGATTCTTGCCCACGCCAAAAAACCTATTACTTTTTTTCCTTTACAGGTTCAAAAATGTCAAAATGCTATAGCTTGATCAGCGGTAGCAAGGCAAAAGGTTGCTCACTTGCAAACTGATGGGACAGATGGTGGAACTATACCTATCCGATGGGTGAATCAGGAAGGACCTCAACTCCTATTGGTGGCACTGCTACTCGAAATGCCGGTGCTTGCCCGTTGGCTGGAGGACACCTTAAGGTGACTGTCGAAAAATCCTCAAGTTGTTCGCCACTATGAGAATTCATCAACATGATTGGAAAACATTGCAGCCGTCGGATAAAAATTACCAGGATATCACCAAACGGTACCCGCCATGACGCCGTCTGGTGTCAAAAAACACCCAACATGCAGGATCGGTTGATTTCGAATGACGACATTATGATAATGGACTTGGTCCGCCATATGAGGCCCTCTACCTGTGGACGTTGGAATGGGGCGAGGTGCCCTGAGCTGGTCGCTGGCTCGGGGAAGCAGGTGGAAGTGGTAGTGATGTCTAACGACGTACAGGAAGTATCTACGATGGGTCACGTGGTCGTGGGGCAGGTCACCCTATCACAACGTCGGTTTCCGAATTGACACGCGCACGAGGTATCATCCGCAAGAGCTCAACACTCCCGTGCGTCCTGCTGCAACCAGCATAATCATGCTTGACGTATGAATCCCGCGGCAGTGGGGGAGCAGGAAAATCAGGTACTAGCTGTACAGGTGGGGTTTTGTCGTCATCATTTCTAGATTTTAGATTCGCTGCAGTGTCCTACGATGAAGAGGGTAAGTTAACACTCACTTTTCCGCCGTGTTGGCTCACTGAAGTAGATATCCCGTTCCTCGGCAATGTGCGCTCTCGCTCCTAGGATTGACGAAGGTAAGAATCCTCTCTCGATCTGCATGTTCTGGGCTCACATTGCCTCTCATAGCCCCCGTTGTCGATATGGTCGTTCTCCTTCGCTGTTACCGGCCGCCACTCAACGGCATTCGCACTCCTCCTCCTCGAGTTCGCCGACGACCGTAACAATGGCAGTACACCATTCAAGTTCTCGTCCTGATTGTCGTCTTCCTCGTCGTTGTAGACCTTCGACGCGCCGATGTGTCTCTGACGAAAACTTGATTTTCCTGCTGCCCTCTTGTTATTTGACTCGCTGATGCAGATACCCCCACTCGTTCCCAACATCGTACGCCAGCCGGGGCTACCAGATTTGATAGCGGTAAGAATATTCCTCTCGATCGGGGGTGTTGGGAACTCACCGTATCTCGCGCAGCCCTCATTGGCGACTGCCCTGATCGTTTACTGTTATCGGGGCTGGCGCAAGTTGTGGTGTTCATCTAATTCGTCTAGGTAAGGTCAGTTGTTGCATAATAAGGAGATTGACTGCTGACACATGTATGTTCCAGCTGGCTCGATTCGACCACCCCGAGGAGGATGGGTAGGACCTAACAGGAGGACTATGGCGATTATGATGCTGCTCTCAATCGCGCTAATGATTGTGGACTCACCGTGTTTCTTCCTCCCTCATTGTCGTTATCCCTTCCTGATCGTCGTCGTGTTCATGATGGCCCCACGCTGGCCATGTGGATACCGACTCGTGGCTCGCGCTGCGCGTCGACGGCTGTATTAGATTGTTCGTTACTGTAGCAGAGATATGGTACGTAAAGCGTACCAGAAAGGGAGTGTTACTTACTGAACCCATTCGCCTAAGCCGTACTCTGGGCCTTGTCGACGAATCCTGCTTCCTAACCGTCGTCACGTCCGTGAGGGCCCTCGATAACTGTGCATAAACAAACTTGTGGCCAGTGATGCCACATTGTCCAGCAGTGGAGTCGAGATTTGGCTGTGGGAGTGACGAGGGTGGAAGAGGGGGAAGACCTCGGTAAGCATTTCGGCAAAAGAGAGTGACAACCTTTCTTTTGAGATCACGCCTTGCGTCGTCGTCGCTGTATGCCAAGGAAAACGTTAACTTGGCAAAAAGACCGCGCACACCCACGCCCTCGCCATCTCGGTAGTACGCTATCCATGCTGTAGAGTTCGACAGTATCCCGTCATCGAGGGTTGTCATTATATCTGGAGATCAGGTCGAGGTATACTGGTAGGTTGGATGTACAGACAAATCGGAAGTGGGATGCAGCCTTCATCAAATCTTGCGCGAGCTGGCTGTGGGAGAATGAATGCAATGTGGTCGAGGTCTTAACTGGATATTAAGTTGTATGCGCACCACGGAACGTAAGTAGACATGCGAACCTGTACAAAACGGCCTGTTTTAACTTTTCGTGGCGGTGGTTCTGTACTTGGAGAGCAAATTACATAAACCGCCCATATCTGGCATATCCACTCGGCTCCTCTCGGCTCCCTTACGCGAATTCATCCACTTCCCATTCAAGTCCTGCATTAAAACATTTGACTAACTAGGGATAGTGAGCTACTTTTTATTCCCTGGACACTCTAAAAATCATGAATGGGCCCGCTCGCAAATACCGTGACAGTCCTATGATTTTCGGATCATTAACAAGACGGCCCATTGTGGGCCAACGCATCCTAGCGCTAGGGTATATATTCCTACTACAGGCCGCATACCTTTGGAAGCAATGATTTGAATAGCGCTCATTTTCATGTATAAGTGCTGGTAATTGGATGATCGCAGTATGTTGCACGCCTCGCGACTAGATAAGCACCCAAACGTCCCAAACCAATACAACTCTAGATCTGGAGAAAATTCGCACTATGCGAGCTGTTGGAAATAATACCAACACAAAACCTCTGCAACTGTTCGGAGGCACCATATCATTTGATCAGTGAGTAAAGACCCCGTATCTATGACCTTATTTTCCGTTGAAGAGTCGAAGTCCGCCAATGAAGGTTGCATGGCTTATTGAAAAATTAAAATCATGGTACTAGATCAGTATTCCGCACTCAAATATCAGGGTCCAGACTCGGAGTCAGTACAACTCGGTTGCTAAACCTAGATAAATTGGCCTGACGAGAATTTGGGTCAGGCGTTTTTTGATAGGTCTAGACGATATACCAAGTCAGTTTTGACAGGAGGCCTGATGTTGTGACGCCGGCATGGTGAGAGGCTTGGATCCATCAAGTTATTGGAGTGGTAAAAAACCGGAAAGGAAAAGTCACCGGAATCCAGTTGCGCTGGAGGACATCGCGAAGGATAATGAATGGACCAATCAAGGTAGAAAGCAAAAGACATACGTTGTGGCATGCTTCCACCAAAAAGAAAGGGTAGTACCGAGAGATATCAACAAGGAAGAAAAGGAAAGAAACGAATAGACCATATGAAGACAAATGCCACAAAACCTCCCACCACGGTTCGCATCCGGAGCAGTGGCAAAGGCTGACCGACCAGAGCCCCCAGAAGTGCCGAGAGGCAAGAATTTTTTTTTGACAAGTTCACGAATGAAACGCAAACACGACTCCTGACCGTGTTGAGTCCCGAGTCCATAGACAGCCTTATCGAGCGCATTCCAAAATTCAAGTGGTTAAATGACCGTCAAATTTTGAGACAAAAACACAAAGACCGCAATCCCTCTTGCCATGATCCAACTAAGACTCAGAGAGAGCGCTGCAATTATCGACTATGCCGCCAGCCTTGCGCCAGACTGATTTCATTGGGGAAAGGGTAATGGCGGAAAATTGGATGAATGGGGATTCTCGCCCTGAGGCTCTTGGATTGGGCGATATGGAGGCGTGTGATGAGAAAAGAAGGGACAACGGCCCGGATTACATAATAAAGTAACTCCGAGATACCAAGGATGATAGGCAAATGCTGGGTAGTCCGAGGCCAAAAAAATAGAAAATTTAAGACGCCAGTAGGATTCGAACCTACGCCCTCGAAGAGGAACAGATTTCTAATCTATCGCTGTCACCACTTAGCTATAGCGCCGTTGATATTGGTATATGACCTCAATTATACATAGTGCCATTTCCCAACATACCAGCCATACCTACCGATGATCAGAGATTAGATATTTCTTTGCCTTCGTACAGAAATATCCCCAAGCGAAGGTAAAGCAAAATATGATCTCTGATCATCGCTAGGTACGGCCGGTATGTTGGGAAATGGTACTATGTATATTTGAGGTCATATACCAATATCAACGGCGCTATAGCTAAGTGGTGACAGCGATAGATTAGAAATCTGTTCCTCTTCGAGGGCGTAGGTTCGAATCCTACTGGCGTCTTAGATCTTCTATTTTTTTGTCCTCGGACTCAGTACTTATCATTTGGCTATGGTGTCGGCCACCTATTGACCGCTACTTTTGTACAGCCGAAATAACTTGCCTAAAAAAGGGTATTTTTATTATCCCTCTAACGAAATGCTCCCTCACAATTGTTACAGGGATAAGCGATCCGATAAATCTGGGCGAGTTATTAATTCTGAGCATCTACTCGACTTGGCCACTATCCTAAAAAGGAAATTAAGGGTCCTAATCTAGTCGTACTTAATCTTTAGTTGCAAGAAACATTGTATTTATATTTTCGAGAATTTCGAGTAATCCCTTAATTCACATCGACAACCCGGATGATGGCTGGAATGGGGGCTTAAAACCGACAATGGTAACAGACTCTAAAGCAAGCAAAAGCGATATACAATAGCTTGCACTCCAATATAATGAATTAGTTCTTCGTTCTGTAGGTCACCCATAAATACGACCACCGGATATTGAAATTCATTGATCCTGGTAATATTTGTATAAGTAGAGATATAGGAACCAACGAGATTGTGAATGAATCCCTGCCATAGTTACAGTGACCTATAACGCAATGGAGAGGATGGAAGGAAGGAAGGGTGGGGTTATAGCTGAGAGTTCGAGGAGCGAGTTGGCATCCATCCTTCGTAAAAGCTCAGAAGTTATTTTCGGGGTGCCTTGAGGTTTCTGACTCCCGGATTCTTGATGCTTGCGACCATATTTGAACCATGAGCCTGCACAAGAAAATATCATGACATCTACCTACACCACTTATAAGGTGGTAGGATAAATGTACGTACTTCAATCGGTAAATGACATCTGATTAGGCCTAGGCGCATGGGTAACTTTCGTTTGGGAGTGATCCCATTTAAAATTTTCTTTTCAATTCTGGAATTCGATATCTCCGGGATTCTTCAACATATGGAGAATTCCCCTTGTATTCTGTCCTTATATACGACCCCGTATTGCGACCAATATGTCCTTGGAGGCAAAGTAGACGACCTGCTTCTGAGTACTGAAGAATATTACTTATGTTAAGCTATTCAGTTGTCCTTCATACGTCCCAAATCCCCGCTACCCCTATCACGAGAGGGGCCGGATTGTATCGCGGAATGCCTACGCCGTGCAAGTTCCTAGGGATCTTGGACTTCGAGATTCGGAAGCAAATGACTGTCTGCTTCCACTTCTAAATTCCTCGCAGTGAATTTACGAAGGTGGATCAGCATGCGGCAAGTTGCGATACCAAGCGCTGCATGAAACGGGCTACAGGCACGATCGTCGTTATTTAGTGTGAGATTTATGGGATAACAAACTGACCCAAAGCCAAACCACGGGATGCGTATCTTGCACTTGAAGGATAACGTCAATTCATACTAGTAACTGGTATTCGTCGCATGAAACTCACCACGACCATGAGGTTATTGAAAACCAAAACGCATGCCACCCTAGATATGAAACGATCTTTCAACATCGCATGCTCGCGCATGATCTGAAAACTTACAAAAAGAAATACACAATATTCCCGTGCAACAAAATGGTGGTGAGCGACCGCCGCCTGTTTAGCTTCACTTTTGCTGAAGAGGAAACTATGGTCTTGTACACCGCCATCCCAAATAGGACAAACTCGAAGAGCGTTGCTGTAACCACGAAGGTTATGTGTTAACGAGAATTGTAACCAACCAGTTTGTAGATATGCACCAGGAACCCATTGAGCCCATCGACAGTCTTGATTTATTAAAGGTGGGCATTTATTACTGCTTAATGGCTCTTGAAGACCCACCAGTAAGTTATTCCGGTAAACCGTACTCTCAATCAGGATCCAAAGAAATGAGCCGATCGAAATGATGAACAGAACACCGTTCACAAAGGCTATCTAAATCATAAGAACATCAGGTAATTTTAGTTGAGAATTTGGTCGTCAAAGAACGTACCCTTTTCGAACAGTGGAATAAAATATAAATACGCAATTGCATGATAATTTCGATGGACCATAGACTCATCGCGCCCAGAATCCTTGTGGGGGAATCAGAGGAAACGATATGGAGAAGCCCGATGGACTCACATGGAATAAATGATAGTTCTCGGAGTCCTAAGTACATGGATATCTATTGTGTCGAATATGACCAAGAAAATTGTGTAATATCGGATCTGGATACGATGGATTTGTCAACGGACGGCGGAAAACATTGTTTGATACGCACCCAGAAGAACATTAGTTCGCCGACTCCTAGTCTCTTTGACTAGGAGAATATAAGGAACATCCTAGATGATCGACGGAGTGTTGTCTCGTACCCAAAAGTATGTAACCTTTTTTTTTGCGATGTCTGAGAAAATTCTTTCAAGAAATATTTATCAAGATATACCTCGTCATCCAATGTGATGACTATACGGAAGATATTAAATGACGAGGAGAATTCTATGAGCATTTTTCTCACAATAGTCGTGAATAACCCACACTAGCGCCACAACTGTCATGTGAATGCTCGTTAACGTCGGTCGCAGTACTAGCAAGTCAGCAAGAAATACTCACGAACGACGTACGGAGGAGTCAGACGGAATTTATAGAGGCGAAAGTCTAATTCTTCGCCGAAATTATCAGACATCAATGGCAAGACAGGGAAGGAGGGTAAAACTCGGATCATTCTACCCAGAAGCCCCCTTTCCGGCAGAAACCCTGGGATTTCTCTTTGTCGGGTAGGAACCCCCCCTCTATCAGCCAAAAAAGGCTGTTTGCGCAAGTTTGTAGAAACTCTACGTCGGAGATGAAACCAAAGGTGCCGAGAAGCAGCCGACTAGCCGACGTCGTGCAACCCTTTCATGCTATGAGGTGGCCAGGGAGAGTTAGTCCAGCGATTGCCCTCTTGTACTATTATCTACTAGTAGCTAACGAGGTCTCTATTTTTATTGTTGGGTATTAGATGAAGGCTCAGTCTTTGGAAGGCCAAACACCTATAATGATATTGAAATACCTAGTTACGAAGACTAGGTAACTTGTAAGTAAGTACATGAAGTAATAAGATAAAAGCTAAAAAGAATCAATGCGCAGCAGCGCCGTACAAAGCCAAAATAAGAAGTAATCGTGCATAAAACAATAAGAAAAGGCGCCTGAGAATGAGCCCTTAATAAGAATGGAAAGGATTAAATATGAGGCGCCTAAATGAGCGCCGCTGAGTGAAAAATACGAAGGAATACATACGAGGAAATGACCATGCTTGCGAGGCTTGCATTCGAGGTTCTCGTATCGTGTTTGCCAGCCCAAATCCAACATTGGGAACATTAGGTGCATTTTTCATTGCAATATAAATATTTTTAGGTAGCTATAATATATCTACACCTGTTCCACCTTTTCTGCACGTCAAGGGAGGCAGAAATTTCAAATAGGGGGATGGGCTTCCCTAGTTACTATCTAGATATTAGGCCTTACCTATCTTATTTGGGCTTCACTTGTTGGATTTGGGCCGGTAAACGCAATATGAGAGCCTCAATTCCGAGCCTTGTAAGAGTGATTATTTCCAAGTATGTCTTTCTTCATTCTTTTCACTCGGCGGCACACACTGCACCGCCTCATATACATTTGTTTCCATCTTACAATCGAGCTCGTTCACGAGCTCGTGTTCTTATTGTTCTATTGGCTCTGCAGCACATTTATTCTTTATTTTGAGTCCTTTCGTGAGTCTCCCCTCAGTTTTTTGCCTTCCCAAAGACTGAGGTGAGACGTCTATCTAGTTCTACTTACTTTGTGTACTCACTGATATGTTATGTAGCTTTCGTACCTAGATTCTTATATTGTTGTCACTGGTTGGGCCCCACTTGTCCTTTTTCGTGGGGCCAGTGCCTTCCTTTGTTGGGTATGCCACCCTGTCGTTGGTGTTGTCCTGTTGTCTTCTCCCCCCTCGTTCGTGCATATTTCGGGTTTGCCATGCCATCATTGGGTTCATCGCCGCCTGGTTGGGCATGCTGCATCACAATTGGGTTCTCCTCCTCGCTGAGCTCACTGCGAAGTTAGTGTTGCTGGGCCCTCTCTGCTGCTGTTGGGTTTCCTTCGAGTTGATCAAGCACGAGATGGGAAGTGGAAGTGATGGCGAGCCGCTGCCGACGGCGCGCAGTCGGAGCTCAAATATGTTGATCGTCGGCTATTTGTGGTACCCCAGGTTTCTGAAGTAGTTGGATAGAAACCCTGGGGTTTCACGGAGAAAGGAGGGTTTCTGGATAGATTTATCCGTAAAACTCGCAAGGGTGGCCAGCACTCACAGAGTGTTGGGCTACGCAAGGTATATATGCAAAAGGCATGCAGAACATCATTCGACGGGAATGCCTGTCGCTAATCAGCGTTTCGTCAACCCTATCAATGACAATCCCCCATAGAGACAGGACAGATGTATAGCCTCTACCTCAGAGTTCATAGAAGGATAATATTACAAAGGTCTGCGCACCTAGATTCCAATTAAGTACTAGTGGCACTTGATGTTGCCGGCGTGAGATCGAAACATGGCCGGATGTTTCACTGAAAACGACGATGACAACTCCGATAGGTGTCGACAACAGAACAGCATATCTATGGGAATAATTACGCGATTAAGCCCGATACGAACTGGTACGTGGTATGAAGAACAGAAATGGAAAAATGCACTCAGTAACACGGAAATGGCGGGGTTAACCGGTAACCGGTTGAAGTAGGGTAGTCCTGTTTTTACCGCGAGCTAGAATATCTTCGGACTTTGAAACCACATCGCGTCGATTTCAAGCGACAGCAAGAATTTGACCATTGTTTTTAGAGGAACTGTTTATGCCTCGCCAATTAAATGTAGAGACACAAATTACCAAAACATGTGCACGTGATCTGCAGATTACATTATTAATTTCGGGCGCGTCGGTGGTCAAAATGATGTTGATCTTTTTTAAACTTCATCATCTTACCGTGATCCTGCAGCCGAATCATTGGAAAACGGGGTACAATCTCCTTCTCCTGCGTGTGAACACCCACGTTCTGCCGTGATATTGCGACAGAATCAGTAAGTCGAGCACGAAGGTTTCTGCATTCTCTGAATCTAACAAGTGTACAGAAGATGAACCCTGTGCCCAGTGCACTTACCCGTGTTCACCGACCTCGGATTCACCCACGTATTGGACTGGCGGCATGATATCTCAAACTTCAAGCTTCGGTACTCATGGGAGATTGTTGTTATTGTCGCTCCACACATGTTTCTAAGAGACCATTTGCGGTGGTCCTGTCTGGACAGAAATCATCAGACCTCCTTAGGTTGGAGGCATCTTTCCTCGGTCACATCCTTGATTGTATGTTCCGCGTTTAACGCTTGTTACGATAGGGGGCATCATTCCATCTAACCCTAATCAACATTAACCCAATCGTTGGCCCAATCTGTCGAGGATACCGATGAGATTTTCAGAGCTAAGTAATTTAAGCGACTGTGTTGCCGTGCGTCTTTTTAACGGCATTACCGAACTCCTTTTTCGCGAAGGGTTCATCTGATATTGTTGTCATAGCATGGACCCCTCGTTTTCTTTCTTCCCATCGACCTCCGTCCGTACGTTTGCGGAGATAATTTGTTCCTAACGGGTTCTTAACCAGGACAGGACCTTGGGTGAGTCCTTCTGATATTCATATGAGCCTCATTCTTACGAGTCTATATAGTTGTTAGGATATCTTTCCATTAGGGACTCTTTGGGATCCTCACGACCCAAGTCTGACAGGATACCCAACTACTCATCCACGCTCGATCAACTCAGCTTATCCATTGCTCCACCGACGAGTCAACTTCTTTCAAAAGTCGCTTTCTTGGCTGAAGCCCGTCGAATCTGTATCCTCTCCAATTCTTTGGTCGTATCCGGTGTGATTCTACTTGTACGTCGTTTCCTTCCAGGCGGTGCACATCCAATCTAACTCGCGTCCCCAACTTGCTCTCTTCCAGCTTGTAGGTTCGATCGAGTAAGGCGTCGTTGTCGAAGAGGCTGTCCTGTTCAGTCGCCTTCGTTTTTACATTCCCTGCGTATAATTTATATCATGTTAAATAAAAGAGATTCTCACCACGTTTTCGTATCTAGGTGTAGAATGGTAGCGCTTTGCGAGATGTAGTCATTGCCGTTTGCATGACATACTACGTACGATGAACCATGCGTATCCTACGAATACTGATATCATTAATCATTATTTCCTTTCACTCACAGCTCTCGCGTCATGTATAACAGGGTCTTGGGTCAAGTCAGGCCATGATAAAGCGTCTCATCGTCCTCGTCATCAAAATTAGGTTTGTGACATGCCAGAGACTTTTCGTAACAGGCGAAAGTATCATGGGCATTGATATTAAATAATCTATCCAGCAGCCTTCGCTACTCTCACCCTCACTCCTACCGTCCTCCCTGGCCATCCGTCGTACTATCAAGTTCCCTCCCCAATCCTAGCTAGGGCCTACTCGAACTCGGTGATGAACAGCCAGATGGTCATTACCGTGGAAAAGCTCCGCGATCCCCATTCAAGGTTCCACTTTCCAGATGCTCTGATCCAGGGAGTTACAGGAACCACAGAGATGTATGAATTGAGAGGAGATCATATAGGTAGCACCGACGAGGTGTTATTTGCGAAGATGGATAATGGGAAGGTAAGTAGCTTCACACGCACGACGACATTTTGGCTCCTGATTTCCTCTTTTGCTTTATCTTGTTCAGAATTTGACGTCTACGGCGGAAAAAGGTAACTCGAAGCACGACTCGAAGCACGACAACGGACTGGAGTAAGAAGGTACAAGTGTAATTCCGGCCTGATTCTGTGTCAATAAGTCTTTCGCTGCATCAGACTTGCTGTGTTAACTCAATCATTCAACCTTTCTCATCGAGACCCTCTTTGATACTTCCCATAAGAACCGTGGAAGAGTCCGGCCGGTACAATAGCTATGGTCCTACTCCAAATGAACCCTTCGGGAATTTACCGCCTTGTTTCAGCCTCACGCTAACAATCAAATGTCAGCGCTTACCTGATTATCCGAACACAAGATTACGGCAATTTTCACAGGACTTCGTGACAAGCTTTCCCCACTCATAGACGTTGCTTACAGAAAGACCGGCCAACCTGGGAAACAAATGGAAACACCCAAGTGACCCATCGCCTTCTTGGAGACAGCGCCGTCGCGACACGTTTACTTACTTATTCACGCTATCACTAATTTAACCCACAAACATCCCTCGCCTCGCCTCCGAGTCCATACGCCTCGTCTCGGCCATTTTCCTTTTCCCCACCCACCCACTCTTATACTACTACCTCTTATATGTAGCACACACACGCAGCATCCAACCACCCGCTGTACTGATCGAGTATATCCGTGGCACAACCTTGACAGATTACAACGCCCCCAAGCTGCCAAACCTCCCTTTTGCAATCTTCTGTCCCTTGTTTGACGCAATAAGGAAATTCAAAGACCTAGGCGTATACCACGGCGACGTCAGCGGTACTAATATCCTCGTTTCGCCATTCGAGGCGCCTGCGAGAGCGGTTCTCATCTATTTTGGGCGCGCTGGAGTGCGGGAAGATAGGGAGTCGGAAGAGTATTGGGGCGGGAATCTGCGATTTTTATAACGATGAGGATGGGTTGAAGGTGGCTTTGAAGCAAATGGTATACTTGGCCGGTTCATAAAGGTTGTGCTGAATAATAGGCCCGCGAACTCCGCCGAACTGTTCCATTGTAAATACATGAGCGGATCCAAAGCCAGGGACATGGATTATTCGTGTAAATAAACAACCGGACAACTGAGCGAAAGTATATCTAAAAAAAAAGGATATGACATCGTGCCACAAGGTCCAAAGAAAAGAACGTGCCTTTGCCGGTGATGACGTTGATGAGTGTTCACTGATTCAGGTGACTATATATAGTCTCCCAAAGGCAGCCACCAGGCGGATTTCGACGTTTCAATCTCTGCAGTACCGTGCGGCGTATATTTACTGCAACAAGGATATTAGACAAGAGTCCTCGGTAGAATCAAGTTCGAGTAGACAACTAGAGATACGCTGGATTTGCGCTGGATGCTGGGGATCACCCGAGGAGCCTCAGCCCCATTTTCAGTATCTGACCTCAGTATAATCAAGGGTCATATCAGCACGCGTCACAGAATCTGATCACGTTATGCGAAAAAAATTGATACACATAACTTGAACGAACGTCGAATCAGAAAAACCACCAGTGTATCCTTCTCTCCAGGTACACATGGCTTAGATTCAACTCCTAGTTTCATATTTGCTCATGACAAATACCCAGTTTGGCCCATACCACATTCTAGCGCCAATAGCCTTTGCCTTTTATCATATATCATGTTCCAACCAAACACTTAACCAAAACGCTCTGGTCCCCCACCACTCGAAGGAATTACAGGTTCATATGGACATTACGTGCAGTTTTCTCCTTGCCACATCAACAGACGTTGAAACCACGGTCGGGAATGATTGCAATAGTAAGCCCCCATCGACGCGTTACATATACCATTGAACATAGAATCTATGGATCGTAATGCAACCATTGTCAATTAGTATATTTGCCACCCCAAGCACCATCTTGAAATTTAGCGGCAGCGTCGGTCTTTCGTTGTGAGTCACTCTCAGGCTCTGAGATTGTGCCATTCTTTGCTTACACCTTTACATGATTATTATGGACGCTGGGCGCGGTGATTGCGGTGGCGGGGATGCAAGTATATATTATTTGGGGAAGTGTAAGATGAGCCCTGGCTTGTAATGCGCTTCATCCGATCTTTCATTCAGGCCTTACCTCACAACGGCGGAGAGAAAAACTAGTATACCTCGAACGTCTTTTTCGCAAACCCAAGCAACTCATCACATCTATATACGCTGCAGTATTGTTTGGTACGCCTCATTTTAACTTCAATTTCCTGCTTTACTTATCGACTTGGCCTATGGTGCGCCAAACTCTCTCGTTTTCGCTGAATATACTCCCGCATCCTTTGGATCAACTCCTTCCCCATCTCATACCATATTTTATCCTGTCCGTCTGGTCGCCTTTGTCTGCCTTACCTGAGTTCTATTGTTACACAGTTTGCATATTCCCGCCGGAATTCGGCTACAAAATGTGTTGGGATTCATGAAGCTCGGCATTCTCTTCATTTTCGTTTGGACCGGATTCATCGCTCTCACTGGAAACCTTCAGGAAGGAGTGCCGCGTCCAGGAAATTTTGATAGTTGGGAACGATTAAAATAATCGTGCTTGCCGTATGAATTCGGCGGAAGTGGGGAAGCAGCAATTGAGGTACTGTGCATGTGAGGTTTCATTGTTGTCGCTCAGTAATCAAAGAAAGACGAACCAGGCTGAGGCTCCAGCATCAACGACAATCTCATGGTTATGGAAGGAAATTAATAATATACAATGTTTGATCGATGCAGAACGAGTCATGTTGATAAGGTAACACAATAATAGAGTATGCCGCCAGACTGCGGTATGGAGAGAGGAGAAAGGAAGGCACAACGGCCCGGATTACATAATAAAGCAACTCCGAGATACCAAGGATGATAGGCAAATGCTGGGTACTTAGTCCGAGGGCAAAAATAGAAGGTTTAAGACGCCAGTAGGATTCGAACCTACGCCCTCAAAGAGGAACAGATTTCTAATCTATCGCTGTCACCACTTAGCTATAGCGCCCTTGATATTGGTAGATGATCTCACATTATACATAGTGCCATTTCCCGACATACCGGCCGTACCTACTGATGATCAGAGATCATATTTCGCTTTGCCTACTTACAGAAATATCCCCAAGCGAAGGCAAAGCAAAATCTGATCTCTGATCATCGGTAAGTGTGGCCGGTATGGCGGGAAACGGCAGTACATATAATTGAAGTCATCAACTAATGTCAACGGCGCTATAGCTAAGTGGTGACAGCGATAGATTAGAAATCTATTCCTCTTTGAGGGCGTAGGTTCGAATCCTACTGGCGTCTTACATTTTCTATTTTTCGTCCTCGGACTAAGTACCCAGCATTTGCTCTCATCCTTGGTATCTCGGAGTTGCTTTATTATGTAATCCGGGCCGTTGTCCCTTCTTTTCTCAGCACCACCTCTCGATACCGCCAATCCAAAGTCTGGCAGGATACTCTGTTATTGTGGCACTCTCTCTGAGTCTTAGTTGGATCATGAGAAAAGGGCTCGCGGTCTTTGTGTCCTACAAGTTTCTGTCTCAAAATTTGAAGGTCGTTTAACCTCTTGAATTTTTGAATGCACTCGATGAGGTTTTCTGTGCATTCAACACAGTCTGAACTTGTGTGTGCGTTTCATTCCTGAACTCATCAAAAAAATTTCTTGACTCTCGGCACTTCTGCGGGTTCTGGTCAGGACGGCCTTTGCCGCTGCTCCGGATGTGAACCATGGTGGAAGGTTTTGAGGCAATTGACTTCATATGGTCCATTCGTTTCTTTCTTTTTATTTCTTGTTGATATCGCTCAGTTCAATGCCGCATCGCTCCTCACCACTCTTTCCTTTTGGCGAAAGCATACCATAATGTAGGCCTTTTGCCAGTGCCTTCTACTGCGAGTGGCCCATTCATCATCCTTCGCGATGTCCTCCAGCGCAACCAGATTTTGGTGACTTTTCCTTTCCAGCTTTCTACCACTTAATGGATCCAAGCATTCTCACCATGTCGGCGTCACGGTATCAGACCTCCTGTCAAAAAGGCCGCACTTGGCATATTCGTCCAGTAGTGTCTTGACCTATCAAAAAACGCCAGACCCAAATTCGGGTCAGGCCGATTTCTCTAGATTTCGTAATGAAGCTGGAGGAAGCGGGTGTCGCCCCGAGACCTGGAAGGACTTGTACTGACTCCGAGTCTGGACCCTGAAATTCGTATGCAGAGTACCGATCTAGCACCATGATTTTAACCTGTGCCTCAAGTCGCCCTAATTATCAAGCTTATACTCATGATCAACTAAACTTCGTCGTTTAATAATTTTACCAATCTACCAATGACCGATTCAATACTGGAATTCGAATCAAAAGGGCATACCTTGAAGATATTATAGGCCTGCAATATCTGCTTGACGGCTCTTTTGTCACGGGAGGTTGTAGAAGGGCATACGCGATAGGTGAGATAGGTGAATTCGACGGGCGGATAAGTGTGATATACACACGGTCCTTCCAGTAACTATATTGTTGTACCGAGTCAGTATGCACCGGGCAGATCACGCCAGGCTTCTTGAAAGGACTTCTTGAACCTACTTCTGTTCGGAAGTATGGGGTAGGCAGGCGTTCCCTCGCGTTCAGCTCGAGGACCATTACATCCGTACAAAGGGGAGGAGGTTACCTTGAGATAGCAGGAGAGACCACTCGGAAAAAATATGGGCGCCCAAGATCATCATGTTCATTCAACAGAAGACCTTTTAAAAGATGTGTCATCAGGGACATATATTTCATCGCATCTCTATTCTGCACCCAGTAACACAAAAGATCCCTTCCATAACATGCAAACCTACAATGAGCTCTAACAACGTTACGCGTGAGGCACAACTCGACCTCGCGACCCTCGATATTTTCCGCATCCGTAGACTTTGAAGGGAATTTTTCTTAGTAGGACCCTCGACACCCAAGTCGACGGTAGCGCAGAAATAAATGAATGGCCTGCGGATGCACCTAGGGCCTGAGAGTAAGTACGGCAAATCCGCTCCAGAATGGCTGCGCTAGCCACATTTCCCGCGATAGACTTGCGAACGCAATCTCGACATTCAAGGTGAACCACAGACAAAGAGGAAATGCTGCAACTCAAACCTAATCGCAAGATCCTATATCTATGCAAATTCCTGCGCTAATTACAGCCGTTTTCAAAACGATAGGCACCGCGAACTTTTTTACACTGATGGGATTTCTAAGCGCATCAGTGCTCCGAGGCGTGCGGCAGCCTCTCCGTGGGTGTAATCCTCCACGGCAGGTTACCCGCTAGCGCTTCTTTTGCACCAGATCCCCCGATAGAGCCAAACAGGACATAAACAAGCAGGAAACGCGGGTGTCTATCGTTATGAAAACGGCTGTAACCTCCGCGACAATTGCACACCATCAAGTTGGAGGAGAATCTCCCCTCGATGGAGCTGGAGTTTACTCCTCAACGCACATTTGGCACCGCCACGACTCGATACCTATCCCCGGATCAATCACTTACAAATGACCTCGCCGGGACACCGTGTCCACCGCACATCGCAGAAGAGGAGAGCGGCAGGAGTCATCGACATTCCCTCGTCACACTAACGCTATCGAACCGCAAGAATGCGACTAAGATGGGGCGCCGGTAGGGCAGGAAAAGTAATTCTGCAGTTTCCTGGTTCCCCGAGCGAAGAGGCTGATAAGTGGAACATAGAAATCCAGCGAGGACCCTCGACAATAAGTTACCGCCTCGGGGACGTCCAATTCTCACTGGGCAGGGAAACAGGCGCTAGCTCCAGCGGGGGTGACCTTGGAATCGGAAAGTCGTCGAGAGGGTCCGACGAATGACAACGAGCAGGGAAGATCGCTGATGTCACTCTTTCCTCACCTCCTAATATCCATGCGTCATCTTGACACATGATAGCTTAGAGAAAGCCGCGAAAAAAGCAAGAGTGGACAAGAACAGGCCACAGAGGTATTGGCCTGAGATTGAAGGTAATTGGTATGCCAAAAGGGAGGTACGAGCTTTCTGGCTGATTTTGGAAAATGGTAACAGCGAAAAAAATCCAGGAAGAAAAACGGCAAATCGACAAGAAATGAGAAAATAAAATTAATGGCCTTATCACAATACACCACTAATTCGACAACGAGCCGAGAATGAAGCTACCTAACAAAGGGCCCTCCACAGAGCCACAGAGGAAGGGAACGCGCATGGAGAGTATGGAGATCCCAAGGAAGAGATCGATGGCGCAGCCAGCGACTTGAAGGCCGAATTGTTAGGCATTTCATTGTTCAACAGATCCAAGACTGACCGAGATTTCACCCGCAGGTGGACACCATCGCATCCACGGTAACATTGTAGCTTGGTTCGAAAGTTGACGGATGGATGGGTATCGTATCGCAACGAGGAGATATGGATGCGTGGCTTTGGCGTGGCTTTCTACTTTACTGGGTGCATCCACGCCGTCGAATCGTATCGCTTTAGTTATTCGGCCTTGGAGCAAACCGAACATATTCACAAAACCGGCCACCTCGAACCTTTACCCAACAAGTGAGGGTGTCTGAAAAGGCCACCGGACTCTGTTTCTTCGCGAGCATCGATTTTTGCCCAGACAAAAAACCCATCACTGTTTTTCCTTTACGCCTCAAGATGTCAAAATGCTGCAAGTTGATCAGCGGTAGAAGGGCAAAAGGTTGATCACCTGCGAACGGATGCTTATCCGATGAGTGAATCCGGAAGGACGTTAACGCCTATTGGTGGCCCTGCTCAAAAGTCCGGTGCTTGCCCGCGACATCCAGATCAGTTGTTTTGGATTAAGATAATAAATGGACCTGGTCCGGCCTATGAGCCTCTATACCTCTGAATGTCGCATTCCGAATTGACGCACGAGGTATCATCCGCAAGATGTCAATGCTCCCGCGCGTCCGGCTGCACCCAACATAATCGTGCTTGATGTATGAACGTATGAATTCCGCGGCAGTGGGGAAGCAGAAATTGAGGTACTGTGCGTGTGGGGTTTCATTTCTAGATTTTCGACTCGCCGCCGTGTCCTACGACAAAGAGGCCAAGTTAGCACTCAGTGCCACTCACTTTTCCGTTGTGTTGCCTTGCTGAAGCAGATATCCCGCTCCTGGTGGATGTGTGCGAGCTCGCTCCCAGAATAGGGCTAGAGCGACACAGGTAAGAATCTTGTGTCGATCTGCAGGTTCTGGACTCATGTCACCTCTTATAGTCCCCGCTGTCGATACCGCCATTCTCCTTCGTTATTGCCGGCCGGCGCTCAACGCAGTTCGCACACCTCCTCGAGTTCGCCGACGACCGTAACAATGGCAGTACGCCGTTCAAGTTCTCGTCCTGATTGTCTTCTTCCTCGCCGTTGTAGACGTTCGACGCGCCAATGAGCCTCCGACGAAACCTTGATTTTCCTGCTGCCCTCTTGTCACTTAACCCGCTGATGCAGGCACCCCCGCTCGCTCCCAACATCGTACGCCGGCCGGGGCTACCAGAGTTAATAGTGGTAAGGATCCTCCTCTGGATTGGGGGGTGTTGGAGACTCACCTTATCTCGCACAGTCCCTGATTGGCGACTGCTCTGCTCGTTTGCTGTTACCGGCGCTCGTGCGGGCAGTGGTATTCGTCTAGGTAACTCAGTTGTTGCATGATGAGGGTGCGAGGATGACTGCTGACGTACGTATGTTCCAGTTGGCTCGATTCGACCGCTGCGAGGAGGATAAGTAGGACCTGACAGGAGGAAAAGGGAGGACTATGGTGAGTATGATACTGCCCTCAATCATGGTAATAATTCTGGAATCACCGTGTTTCTCCTTCCTTCATTGTCGTCACCCCTTCTTGATCGTGGTCGTATTCATGATGACCCCAGGCTAACCGTGCGGATACCGACTCGTAGCTCATGTTGCTCGTCGACGGCTGTGTTGGATTGTTCGTTACTGTAGCAGAGATATGGTAAGTAAAGGGTAAGCCTCGGAAAAGGAGATGGCTACTTACTGAACCCTTTCTTCTAACCACCGCTTTGCGCCTTGTTGATGGATCACTGGATATATTGCTTCCTAGCGGTCGTTACGTCAATGAGGGCCCTCGATAACCGTGTGGAAACGTACTTGTGGCCAGCGATGCTCATCGAGAGTGGTGTGGCATTGTCCAGGAGTGGAGTCGAAATTTGGCTGCAGGAGTGACGAGGGTGGAAGAGGGGAGAGACCTTGATAAGTATTTGTCAACCATCGCCAAAACAGAGTGACAACCTTTCGTTTAAGACTACGCCTCTCGTCGTCGCCGCTGTATGCCAAGGAGAGCATTAACCTGGAAAAAAGGCCGCCCACACCCACGTCCTAGCAATATTAGTGGTACGATAGCCATGCTGTAGAGTTCGACAATGCCCTGTCATCGAAGATTTTCATGATATGTGGAGGGTATGCTAGATGCATGTGAAGTCGAGTAGAGTACAGGGTGGGACGCAGTCTTGATCAAATCTTGCATGAGCTAGCTGTGCGGGGATGAATGCAGTGTGGTCGAGATCTCGTGCCATGGATCGTAAGGAGACATGCAGACGAGTTGTTTTCGTGGCGGGTCCAAATTACATACGCCGCCCATCAGATCAAACGAGAGAGCGCCATAATGATGGAGCATGCCGCCAGACTGATGTCATTAGCAATAGCCATGAAAGGGATAATAGCGGAAATTTGGATGAGTGCAGGTTCTCGCCCTGAGGCTCTTGGATTAGGCGGTATGGAGAGAGGTGTGGTGATGAGAAAAGGAGGGACAACGGCCCGGATTACATAATAAAGTAACTCCGAGATACCAAGGATGATAGGCAAATGATAGGCAAATGCTGGGTACTTAGTCCGGGGACAAAAAATAGAAGATCTAAGACGCCAGTAGGATTCGAACCTACGCCCTCAAAGAGGAACAGATTTCTAATCTATCGCTGTCACCACTTAGCTATAGCGCCCTTGATATTGGTAGATGACCTCAATTATACATAGTGCCATTTCCCGAGATACCAGCCGTAACTACTGATGATCAGAGATTAGATTTTTCTTTGCCTTCATACAGAAATTTCCCCAAGCGAAGTCAAAGCAAAATCTGATCTCTGATCATTGGTAGGTACGACCGGTATGTCGGGAAATGGCACTATGTATAATTGGGGTCATCTACCAAATGTAACGGCGCTATAGCTAAGTGGTGACAGCGATAGATTAGAAATCTGTTCCTCTTTGAGGGCGTAGGTTCGAATCCTACTGGCGTCCTAAATATCTTACTTTTTGTTCTCAGACTAAATACCTATCATTTGCGTACCATCCATCTTCTAATAGCCCCAAGCTTACATCTCACACCCGAGATATACCAGCATTCCGACATCTCGTGCTTCGTAGCCTCGACCCAGCGTCTCTGGTATGACGAATATATTGGGAGAGATATTTATCATAGGTTGTGTCGAGACTACGAAGCACGAGACGTGATAACGCATGGTATATTCAAAATTGTTGACCTATATACACCCAAGGAACTCGGTTTGACACGAACCCAACTACAAAAATCTTCCCACAAAGTTGGAATAGTTAGGTGGTCCGAATAGTAAGCAAAGTTGCAATTCCTGGAGCCCATGTTCACTTCATCTGTTTCGTTTTGAAAAAAGGAAGGAATGGTACTTGAAGGATGGTTATGTAAGTCCTGCTTGAAATAAATCCACCAGTAAAGCTACACATTCACTTAGATGACCTAGGTGACTTTAAAAAGTGCCGAAGTGATGAGAGTGAACTGAAGTAGTCAAGTGGAAGTCACTTAGCGAAGTAGGTTGCTGCCTTAGCAAGTCAACTTCACTTGGAAGCACCTAAAAATATAAGCGCTTTAACGGATGAAGAAATTCGGATGGGTTAACCTATTCAAATCTCGAGAGTCGACATAAATTTGGTTAGATCCTGCAATGGTGTCAAGCCTGCGATGTTGAGAATGGTGGAAAGACAGCCAAGTTGGAGTACTCGCCGGGATATGCCGTTAATTGGTTTGAAGCCAATTTTTGGACCATAATTGAACCTCAAACGCTCAAGCACTCAAGTTCCATAGCGGTCTTCAAATTTTCAATGGAGAAAGACGGAGACAGATTATAGCTATTTTGTAAAATAATGACACTCCAAAAAAAAAAGTTTAAAGTTCGGGTGACATTAGATTGTCACGCACCGGCTCCTTCTATCCACCATGGTGAACCGCCGCATCAGCGATGATTTGAAAATGGCAGCACTCCGATTGAAAGCTAGGGGACGTGATACTCTTACTGAAATCCTCGAGATCGTCCGTTTCTCTTGCAAAACCTTCTACAATGTCCAGCGGCGATATCATGCAGTTGGAAGTGTTGCAAAAGCGCAGGCCATTGGCCGAGGTCGACCTCGGAAGGCCCTACGAGGCGACATTGGCTATCTCATCCGTCTGGCACATCACAAACCAGTTCTCTTTCTGGATGAATACCGACAGCGACTTGAGGAATACCGTCACCTCTCTGTTTCTATGACAACCATACATCGGGAACTCTCTCGAGCAGGCCTCAATGTCAAGCGTGTTCAAAAAATGGCTTCCGAACGGGACCCAATTCTACGAGCCAATTTTGTGCGCCGGATCTCACAGTATCTAGCAACATCTCTTCTGGTACTTGATGAGGTCTCGAAGGATAACCGGACGTATGCTCGTCTTTGGGGCCGTTCTCAGCGCGGGTCGAGAGTTGAAATACACCAACCCTTTGTTAGAAAGCGACGCTTTTCAATGTTAGCCACAATGGCCTTGGACGAGGGGATTATTGCATCCCAAGTCGTAGAAGGTTCATTTACCAGAGATCTCTTTTTACAATACCTCCGTGATGACCTTGTGTGTGTGGACCTATTTCCATTACCACCGTTTCTAATTCCAGCTAGCTTCCTCTGACAACGCCATTCCCTGGACCTCGCAGTGTTCTTGTCATGGACAATGCCAGGATTCATCATCACGAAGACATTACGGAACTTGTTCACTCCTATGGTAAGCTTCTTATTGAGATTGATCATGTATTCAATTGTTTCTTGCAGGCTGTCGAATTGAATATCTACCGCCTTATTCTCCTGACTACAGCCCTATTGAGCCAGCATTTTCGGCTATCAAGGCACATCTTCGTCGACAAGGACTCAGTTTTTATGATGAGAAAGCACTTTACTTCGAACTCTATGATGCATGTTCTTGCATTTCACCGGAGGCGACCTGGGGATTCTTCCAACATTCAGGATACTTTCTTGGTTGAAGTGCAGTATACGATAGCATTTAGACATACAAAGCGGAGGGTACAATCGTTCTCAATAAACCATACACGTAACACAACATGAACCTAGTAGTAACAGTCGTCAAGTATCCCAAGTGCAATAATTTTTCCAGCGCTCCTCAGCATCGCGAAGAGTGCCTAGCTCACCAAGAAGCAGATTCCCTTCACCACGGAGATCTTCGTCCTTTATGAAGCGCAAAACATGAGGCCCTTGAACACCAAGACCGAGGAGCTTATCACGAAGACTGCCAGGAATATCAAACCGTTCACAGAAAGTCGCCAGGTCCATTTTGGGCCATTTTGAAACATCGATTGGCTGCCTCGCAGGTACAGGAACAGCTGGTGCCACAGGCTCTCGAGACGTTGCAACAGTTGGACCTCGCAAGAGTTCAGCCAAGCCATCGAAGCTAACATAGACGTTAGAGCCCTGTGAAGCTGTGGTTGCAGCGCGACGTTTAGCCATAGCTGCAATGTCGGCATTTGTGTTTGGTGTAGCCGAGTCGAAAAGCTTGATGTTCGGTGGATGTTGCTCATCGACGCCGTCCCTTTCAGATTCCTAAAGAGGATAGTCCGAGTCAGTTACCTGCATAAAAATACCAATCTGATACTCAACAATTGCAGCGGCCCATGTCCGAAGGTGGAGGTGCGTGAGATGGGTATGTAACGCACTCTCGGCATTGACCCAGCATGGTCCAGTAAAAGAACACTTCCGGTCCTCACACATATGGAGCTCCGTCAGTCGTTTGATAATCCTACTCTGCGTGAGTTCTTCGTCAGTTGGTATATTCTAGAAAAATCGTTCAGGATGTTTGAGGACGTGTTATGAAATGGCGGGTAAAAACCTTCTGTTTTTTTTTCTTTCTTGCATTCTCTTCTTCGGAGCCGGCGTCATCGTCGTCTGCAGTCGCCTGAGCTTCTCTCTCAGCTGCAGCAGTCTAAATGACAATTTTTTAGCGTAGGCCGGCACAAGAAAAAAACCGAACGAGAACGCCACCATTTGCTCCTTAACCACCAGTTTTCCGTGAGCAACAGCTTTCTTCGCAGCCTCCTCCATAAATGTCTTCCAATCCGCAGCGGAGTGCAGCTCAACATCTTTGAAAGTGCTTCGCGGAATGGTATATTCCAATCGAAATGGCGTGACGCGTGTAAGGCGGTTATCTTCATCAAGTCCTCCAGCATCACAGAGATCTTGTCGGCCCAGAGACTGTCCAACAATGATGTAGACTGCGTTGACAAAAGGCATTTTCTCGTGGATATATATGACCTTCGTTGTGGTTGGTGGCTTGGCATTTGAGCGGCGTTTCTCGCCAGCCTTTGGTCGAGGAAGGAGGCCGATGAAGGTAGCAGTGATTTGAATACCCTTCCCTTCATTGTAGAGGCTCTCTATGTTGACCTTTGAGCAGAAATGCATCACAATACAGTGTGCATATACTCACCTTGGTCTTCATCAAACTCCTCTTCTTCGGGTGCTCCTTGCTCTTCTTCATCGGCATACTCTAGGCCACTGTCGTCTCCTTCATTTTCGTCATGGAGGCGGGTGCGGCCTGGCATAGCTTAGCGGGGAGTGAGAATGGTGGTCAAGCAAAGGGAGGTCACACGGTGGTCACACAACATCCAATTTAGAACTTATTTCAACGAATGTCATTATATTTGGAAATAGCAATAAATATCTATAGCATAGAAACAACTTTTGTTACTGGAACATTTTGAGGGTATTTGTTTCTGAAGAGTCTATAGCCATAGAAGTTGGGACTCATAACTGAAGCCAATTTGGCAGGGGATTTCACCAGACAGCAGTATTTAAAAGTACAGATTAAATCTAGTGGCCTTTGGCATGTATTTTACACTAAATAATTACCTGCCAATGTGTTTCCGAGCTGCAGAGAGTATTGTGGAAGACATGGCGGGCATGATGATGGGACACTAGTTTTGGCACACACACATGACGCGCGCGCTGGTCACGCTATGTGGTGTTACCCTCAGTAAAATGAGACTTTTACATTAGTCAGACTAAAGTCACACAAAGTCATACTAAAGTCGTACCTGCAGGAATTCAGACTAATGTATGACTATTGTTTTGACTAGAGTCTGAATACCATTGACTTTGAACAACTTTTAGTCAACAAAAGTCAGCATGAGCGGTTTTCTAAAACATTTAAATTTAGGCATGTTGAGGGTTCGAACCAAAAGCTTGAACATCAGTTGATGCCATAGTCAAAGTAATACAAGTTGATACAGTTTTACCACTAAGCCAAAGGGCTGATCTAAATTTTTATGACATTCCGCATTATGACCCATATGGTGCTCCTGAAAGTCATACAAAGTCACGAATATTCGTACCATAGTCAATATATTAGTCATGCATTAGTCTGAATTCCTGCAGGTACGACTTTGGCATGACTTTGTGTGACTATAGTCTGACTAATGCAAAAAGTCTCATTTTACTGAGTGTTACCGGTGTTGAGATGGTATCACGTGATTCATCAAGTGCCCAGATCTTCTACTTCTATTGTTGCTTATCTTTTAGTATTGTCGCCTTCATATATTTCGCTTCTTTCATTTATCATGGACATTCCGGGGCCGAAGCCCCTTTTTTCTTTTCTTTATAAAGCCTTGCCTTATTGTTTGATACCTCAGCCTCTCCTTTTCATGCTGAGGTACAGTGTTCTTTCCTTCTCATTTTGTTCATAGACTTACATATCGTCCCTAGACTCATATGTTCCTCGTCTAGGTACTTATAATATACTTAGCCTTTCCTTTTCATGCTGAGACTCATATGTTCCTCGTCTAGGACTTCAACAGGTTATGGGCCCCGGCTTTTGAGCCAAACCATTTCCTTTGTTCCGTCGTGGATTTGATTGTACCACTGCCATTCACACTCTGCTCGTTTTGGCCACTCCTCACACTCGTTGTGACTCATTTTCGTCGCACTCGTCATGCTCGCCCTTGCCACGTAACCCATCGTACTCATCGCCTTTCATCGTTTCTGTCTTCGTCATTCATACTCGTTGTTTTCGTCATTCGTCCTCGCCGCGCTATATCGTTTGTTCTTATCACGTTCATCCTTGCCACGGAACGTACTTGCCACGGAGTCGTTCGTCCATTCTCGCCACGGAGTGTACTCGCCACGGAGTCATTCGCCCTCGTCATACATGTATTCGCTATGGAGTCGTTTGTTTGGGTTCTACCTATTTTTGTCGTCATTCACACTCGTTGTGCTTGTCTTCGCCACCTCGCCACGACATTTGTTTTCGTCATTCACCCCCGCTATCCTTGTCCTCGCCACGTCGTTTGCGCTTTCATGCAATATTTGCCTGCATTGACGGAGATCCCTCTTTTGCAAGCTCCGTTGTCGTTCTCCCTCGAATTCGGTTTCTTACTCCTCAGGACCTGCCACCGCCCGACCCCAACAGGTCATCGTCCGTCCTCGCAT
>Ga0307517_10002101_pt1 | contig 32428 bp, 16 predicted proteins | sample 23_EM_MG_FD_194515 | JGI IMG/M metagenome (GOLD analysis project Ga0307517, IMG submission 194515) | Populus trichocarpa ectomycorrhiza microbial communities from riparian zone in the Pacific Northwest, United States - 23_EM | ecosystem: Host-associated > Plants > Roots > Unclassified | place... | reverse complement strand
AATTAAACTATATTTTTACTGATTATTTATATTTTCTTTCAACCAATCAAATTGAATGAAATCAAAGATACTTTGAATTTTATTTTTTTTGTGCAAGATAAAAACATTAGTAAATCCCGAGTATTTTTTTTTAACCTTTTAAAAAACTTATCCGAACTGTAAAGGAGCGCAGGGCAGGACACTAGTCTCTAAGAATAAGGGTTTGAATTGATAACTAGTTGGCAATCGGGCATTGATCACTTTTGGCAGCAAAAGTACATCCTCTAGTTGCAGCCTGAATACGGAGGCAAAAGACAAAATGTGACAGTACCTTATCCTTCCAAGGGTGAGTTGGAAATCCCATAGCCTTTAAAATCAGATAACCTCTAGCACAAGGGTTTATGATCACTGTAGAAATTTCATGATGCATGTGACCAAGTTTCGGTGCTGCAAATATTAGCCAGCTTCTTATGTTATCTTGTTCATCATGGGATCGACACGTACGATAGAGGAAGAAACAGAATACATGGTACTAGATCTTCAAGATCATGTCTTTTTCATAATCATTCGTGTCATTGTTTACTCGCAATCTAAGGAACCCGATGGTTTCAGGGTATCTGTAACTTATCTTCTTAGACTAGTTCTACAGGAAAAAAGAATGGTAAAAACCAGGTATTGAGAGTAAAAAAACTGGGTTATAGGTGTTTTATAACGATGTTTTTGAAGGCCTTAATATGATGATATTGGTTGGACTTCTGATACAGGTTATGATGGTTTTGAAAACTTATTTCCAAATAAATTCTAGCTAGTTTGTATCACCAAACGGATCAGGGAAATTTAATTTCAGATCTGAATTGGCAATTTAGGAAAATCACAAACTTATTCAAAGTTGCTTAAGCCTTGAGTGCTTTATCATACACAGGTGTTTCTGAAATTTGCTTCTTTCTCATTGCTTGGTGATGTCCGGTTATCTATAAAGAAAGGAAAGAAAGAAGAGAGAGAGAGAGAGAGAGAAAGAAAAAGAACTGGCTTGCGGAAGCAAAAAAAAAAAAATAATACCACAAAGCACAAAAAGACAACATAATGGTTAAAATAGAGTTATCACAATAAAACCCTAAATCATAATTTTATTTCTAATATAAAGTAAGATAAGTACTCGTTTTATAAGATGTTTACATTACTTTTAAATATGTCAGAAAACTACCATTCCAAGGCAGAAAAAAATCAGAATTCTAAAACAAAAAGGAAAGATAACTAAAACTATAAAAATAATATAAAATCAATAAAAAACAACAAAACTAACTCAAATAACATCTTCACGGCCTAAATTTTGAGGTCTTTCAAGACTTGGCTTGTTCCAGCAAGCCAAATTTATTACGGAACTAGACATTAAAAATCATTTAAAAAATTTTAAACTCAATCCAATAATTGAATTAAATGTTATTAATATATTAGTCTAGCACAACCAGACCTCTCACTATCTATGAATATGTTATCCGCATGATATTTTAATGGAAGATCCTCGTAAAACTGTAGCAAAACTCCATCTAATTGAACTCCATCTAATTGCTCATAACCTTTATTTTTTGCTAGCTCAAGTACGTCAGAAAGGCAGACTGCTAGATCACCACACCAAGAGGCAAGCCTTGCTGAGATTAATTCAATGAAGCCAAATAATACCACCATAATACGGTGGCCTCCTACACACGCCAAACAATTTCCCTTTCTTTTCCCATTGAGATTCTCCATTCTTTAAAAATTCTCAATTGAGTTCCTAGTTTAGCCCAAGCAGGAAGAGAGAAGGAGAAAAATGAAAAAAGGACCCAATTAACTAGGCTCAACAAGTAGCTAGAGCCTAACCGAACCAAGCAAATAAAAAGAAAGAGAAAAAGTGAAGAAATATTGGCATGTCAAATAATATTTAAGCATGTTCATGCAACCGTAATCACCTAGCTACCAGTATTCTTTGTTCTACACTATGCCCACCTGATTATTCATTTTACAAGCTATTCACGGCGACAATTCCCGGGTGGTGTCTCATAAATTGATAATGCAGTGTCTACATGAACAACTTGTTGTACATGTTACGTTAGAGGTAAAAATAATTATTCTGTATTATTATTTCTGTATGATATGTCTACGATTCCATTCTCTACAAAAGACAAATTCATGTAACTTGGAGTGTATAAAATACCTAAGGTTACTAGGTAAAAACAAAAGATAAATCCACACAATAACACATAACCACACACATAGGAATAATAAAATACATTCCTTTTAAATTCTAGTTCTTTTTACTATATATATTATTTTTCTTTTATGTATTTACTAACTTAGATTTCAGAGAATCCCCTATCTCGTATAAAAAATTTATTTTGTAAGAGTACATGAATAATCGGCCCAACCCAGCATAAAAAAATAATTCAAAACCCGTAATTGTATACCATGACTTCTTTATTGGAGGAAACATGATGAAATTAATGCTATTTATTTTAGAATATCCATCGAATTATTTCTTAAAATAATATCAAGGGGGTGTCTTGCGATACCTATGAATCAACTCTATCTCATGGCACCATGAAATGAAAGATGGTGTGAAAGATTGTCCCATAATGATCCCATGCAGCGTGGATTAATGAAAGACTGTGACATCCATGCTAGTTGCAGGTTAGCCATGGAAAACTCCAAGAGGAGAAGAAATGACCCTTGGCTATCGAAGATGGACAGATACAGATGTAGGGCTATCCGGGCTAGCTGCCCATTAAGCCTGCCATGCAAAAGAAACTGAACCATTTTCTTCAATTGTGCAGAGTCTGCAGACTTTATATATGCCTTAGCCCTAGTACCATCACGACCAGCTAGAGCAAAACAGGCTGCTCATATCAGCCATGAACTTACCGAATGTATATTAATTGGAGGACCGTGTGCCCCGTCCTTTTCAAAATTGGAGAGTGATAAAGAATTAACATGCTGTTTCAGGTTCATGCCAAAATCTTCATGAAGTTCATTTTTAATTATAGAAAGACTTTTTGTCTTGTGAAGGCAGATGTAAGTAGATATACTCACAAAGATTACAGAGAGAATATACTTCAGTTTTATAGACCTTCATACGTGTGTGTGGGTGAGATTTTCCAATATATCTTTGAATTGCATTTGTTTATTATTTTTTCCCCCGTAAATTATCTAAATTAAAACATTTTTTAATAAAGTATATATTTAACTTAATGAAGTTATAACTCTTTTATTTGAAAAGGCATTACATATAAAAAAATTTAAAACTCATATGAAATGCAATAACTACTTAACTTTAGAGATGATTTTCAGTCAAAGCTTACACTCCTCCTAGTTATGCCTTTGACGGTGCGAGGGAGAGAGAGAGTATGTGTTTAACGAGGAAGATGGCTGCAATTTCTTGGTAAATTTATAGGTTTAGAGGAGGTAGAGATTCGTGGTGATCGACTTCCCAACATGTCCACACTGCTCACATAGTGCTCCATTGATGGGACAATGCTGAACTCTTTCCACATGGACTTAGAGAGCAACATTCCCTTGTTGATAACACCCAAGACATTACAAGTAGAGAACACCCCAACAAAAATTTGTGCTTAAGGTTTCAGTCCTCCATGTTTAGATTGATTAAACAGATCAATGGCATCCTCCCCAAATCCATTCTTAGTGAGCCATGTTATCATGATATACCATTAAGTCAAATTGCATTCTTGCATATTGTCAAATACGATACATATTTTTAGTACATTTCTAAGATCTTATTAAGCTAGCCAACATCCAGAGGAGATTGTGATCTTACAATGCAGTCATATCAACAAGTGAACTGGATATAAGGTATTTTGGTTTGTCTGAAGCTATAAGTCCTGTTGATCTTAGTAGTTTGTCATTTCTTCAGGGTGTAGCCCGAAACCCGGCCAATTTAATGTCAAAATGCTTCTTTTAAAGATGTATATAACTTATTTGTTAAAATACTTCTTCCAAGCACCGTATTATTTTGATGATTTAAGGCTATTTAGTTATTAAAATAAAAATAATCAAATATTTCATATATTCGAAACTCTAGCGGAGCCACGATAAGTGTGAAAGAAAGCGTGGGATCACCCGATCAGGTAATTGTGGAGATAAAAGGAACCTCATTGCAGGTTCAGACAGCTCAACAACTGATTCAGGTATCACATTTCTCGGCATATATCTCAATTGCCTAAGGTCTTGTAGTCTTGTAGAGTATTTGGGATGGATACTGATTTTCATAGATAATCTTCCGTTCGTTTTAACTATTGTTTTTTGTCCAGTTGAAGTGAGCTTTTGTAGATAAGTTAGAGGGAAAAGCACTGTGGAGAATGGAAAAGCATATCCTGTGACAAGTTGGGACAAAAATGTGGGAACAAGTGGAGCTTTGTGAACATGCTTCTCCCTCTAGAGCATAGACATAACAATACGTGTGCAGACATAATATTTGTTTTATTGTCCGAATAGGTCTTTGGTTGGAGCATGTAGTTATGGCAATAATAGTTCCCTGCTTTTCTATATATGCATAGAATATTTATGAATGGCAATTTCTCACAGGAAAACATTTTTTTCAATATTGATGATCCGGTTTTGCTTATAGAATGCTGAACGCTCATCCATGCTATGAATTCTCTTCTGTTTCCTGCAGGAATGTTTAAGCAATGCCAGCCATATAGTCACCAGAAGCTACGAGAAGTATGAAAGCGGTGTGCGATCTGTGTACAACGACGAGACATCTTATCCTGTAAGTTCAGCGGTGGGACGACTCTACGGTGATTATGGATCTTCTGCTCTAGGAGGCTATAGTGGTTATAGGATTTGAGCGGGCAACTCGTGACAAAATATGGTCTGAACTCTTTCTGACTTTGAGACTACTATTCAGGGAAGGAAATCCTCTTGGGACGTAGTTTTTGTAGGGTCTTGGAAATGTCCACCTCTGCTTATCTGCCATCATCAGCTAAATAGTTGTAAGTTTTGAGTTTGGCGGAAAAAACACAAGCAAATGCGATGAAATATTTGCAGTTTACCAATTTCTTTTTTTTCGGAATTCATATGGCAGCTGCACTTTTCCTATTGCCATATAATTATATAGCGAAAATAAATAAACAAAAAAAGAACGAATTTCTCTATGAAAAACCCAGATGTTTTTTGAATTGAAATGATGTCTGTCCCAAGTATTCTCATACTATATATATGGAAACTAAATGATTCTTTCATAATCAGTTTGAGGTATCTTTGGATTACCTCGTGCTTGTCAAAATTCAAACTTTTTATTTCTTTTATCCTTGGATTATCTTGTCGTGCTCCTTCTATTATCCGAACTAAATATTTCCCAAATTCTAGGTATAATATTCATAATCGAGCTGAAGGACGGTCATTTTCAATATCTAATTCTTAATTAATATTTATTACCATATTTTTTTGAAAATTAAGTGGGTCGTATAAAAATCGAGCACTGTCCATTTCTTTTTTTTTTTCTTTTTTTGAGCCTTGATTTATTATTTTCCTCCAATCCCAGTAAAGCTCCCTTCTAGTAGTTTAGGAAGGAAGCGTTATCTATCTCCAAACCTATTCCCATCCATCCATTCATACAACAAAGAAAGGTCTTAGCCAACATAGCCCCTTCCCCTTCCCCTTCCCACCAGAAAGAAGAAGAAATGCCAACCTTGAATCTCTTCACAAACATACCAGTTGATGCTGTTACAACCTCCGATATTCTCAAAGATGCCACCAAGGCTCTTTCTAAAATCATTGGCAAACCTGAATCTGTTAAGTACCCTGTTTAACCACTTTCCTTTATAACTAATTGTGTCTTTGCTTCAGTTTTCTGTCCTTGTTTTTCTTGTAAAACTTTAAATGACTGCGTTCTGTTTGATGAAATTACTCTGTGACACATCAAAATTAGTGTTCGGTACACAGGGTTGGACAGCTGTGCTTGCACTGATGTTTTGTGTGTCCCACGTGAATTTTTATCTTTCTTCTTGTCGTAGGATAACCTTGTTTACTCTTCTCCAGTCTAGGCGTGCACATCAAATGCGTCTTTCTTTTCATGTGTTTAGTTTAGTTTTTATTTTTTTCTTTTTTCATGAAGCTATTGAATGCTGGACTTGTATGAAGATGGAATTGACATTGATGTGTCATGACGGAATATTGCTGTATTTTTCAGTATGTGATGGTTGTGATGCATGGAGGGGTACCTATTGTATTTGCGGGAACAGAAGCACCAGCTGCGTTTGCTGAAGTAATCTCCATTGGTGGACTTGGGCAAAGTGTTAACGCAAAACTGAGTTCAACTATTGCAGATATTCTTCAAACTAAGCTCTCCATTGATAGCTCCCGTTTTTATATAAAGTTTTTCGATTCCCCGGTAAGTTAATTGGTTCTGCTCTGGTTTTGGCTTTGGCCTCATTTACATTTAGTTTTGCTTCTATTGTTTTATAAGGCTTTGTGGGTTAGAATTAAGAGAGTTTTTTTTTTAATATGAATTGATATGAAATAGGCAAAGCTGCTAGCATTCCAGTCAACTGGAACTTGATTCACTATTACTTACTCCACTGGCTTAGTATTTTTGGCTTGAAATCAAGAGGGGTTTATGAATATGTATTTATAAGGGAAATGGGCAAAGCTGCTAGCATTTCACTGTCAATAAACTTGATTAAACTGCCATGTGTTTGTCACTTACTTACATCACTAGGTTAGTCTTTCAGTCTCAAAGCAATTGCTTGCTGGAAAAAGTGACAAAAAAAAAATGATAATCTATCTCGGTTTATTTCAAGTGGGAAAACTTGGAGGAAATTCTATATCATGCACTATTTAATGCAGTGACAAACGTAGTTTAAAAAGGGTGAGTCTTTGTCATGCTATGAAAAATATCCTTGTACATTCAAATATATACTGCTTGGCTGGTTATAGCATTCCAGATGGGAAACTTGTTTTTTGAAACCTATCTTGATCTTTGTTTTTTTCTTTTGTCTCCAGCGCCCGTTCTTCGGCTTTAACGGCACAACTTTCTGATGATCTCCAAATCTAGTTAATTCAAATCTATAGGTAAGCCTGTATATGGCCAATGTAGCATGTTGAAGCCATGTTTGGATTTCAACCTGGTGATTGTTTGTTCTAAAGTTATTGTTTTCTCAAAGGCAGTGCTCCATAAATCCTTTTATACCTAAGATTAAAATGTTCAGCATTTCTTTCCTTCTCCTTTTCTTTCTTTTTCCTGATGCTATGCTGCCTTCTGATGTTTGTGGATGGAAACTCTCCAGAGTACAAGACTAAATTCTAAATTTTTTGGTCCATGAAGTACATTTCCCTCTTGTGTAACATTCATGTAAGTTTTTCTTCCAAGTTTTGCATAAATGTGAACAGTTAGACCACTTTGCTTGTGTCATTGACTAATTTCTGCCTAAGATTTACAAAATGAGAACGGTGTTTCGCAAAAAGATAGATCAGAAAAGAAGAATATTTGTATGTGAAATTTCAGAGTTTCACTGTAAGCTTTTCCGCATCTCCTACCTAGAAGCAAATGCAGTACAGAGCAGTACAAGGACTGAGATACAAAGTAATGAAAAGTTTTCATCTAGAAGGTTTATTCACCATGAGAGTGCAATTACTTTTTTCTTTCTTTCTTTCCAAGAAAATCAATGAACTTGCCTTTGGGGATGATTTAGTATTTTCACATGATACATTTTTTATTATGAAATTCACCGGGGACAACTCGGTTTTTAGCTATTTTTTAGCACAACGCAATTATTGAATTTCCCTTAAAAATAAAAAATAAAATAAAATTCCACCCATGACCATTTTCGTTCTTTTGTTTCGGCTAGCACAATGCAGTGACAAAAATACCTTTCGGAACTTACTTTCAGGGGTTATTTCATCTACAAGGTTGAGTGGAAAACATAATCTGCACATTTTAAAAGCTCAATATTCCTTATTTGATGTCATTTGCATCTTCGAAGACCTTCAACTTTAGAAGAATCAATAACAAGACAGTAGTTTGCTCTAAGTGAAACCAATACTATAAATTATCTTATTTTTTGACTATAAATATTATAAATCATAAGCATTATTTGCATTTCTTATAGTTTCTTCAATACCTAAACTTTTAAAACAATAATTCATCTCAAAATCTAATAAAATGATTTTCACTGTTCTTATCAATAACTTCCAAGTATTAGATTAACACTCATTGCACTTGCATAAAAAAGAAATTCTATTTATATTAAAGCTTGTTATTCATACAAAAATCCTAAAAAGCAAATGGACTTCATCCCTTGATGATGGGTTTTTTTTTTTTTTTAATTTGCAAGCCTTTATATATCTAACTTGCATGATTAAATGGATTTTCTTTCCTACCCAAAAAAAAATATTAGGCAACAATTCTAAAAAACAAAAAACAAAACTAGAGCAAACCGAGATACAATATTTTTTCCTCATAAATACATTAAAATAATATATATTTTTTATTTTTAAAATATATTTTTAATATCAGCATATCATCCAAAAATATAAAAATATTAATTTAAAAAAAATAATTTTTTATTTGAGCAGCGTGGGCTGCATTCTCAAACTGCTCCGTAGTCTCATGCATGCAGCTGCCTCTCTTTTTTCCCATGAGCAGAATCAGATGCTATTAAGTTCATCGTCACCTTGAGACATTCTAAAACAGTGCTAGCATAATTACACTACTAGCAAGTTATAACCATCAGCATGGCTCTTTGCGGGACGAATGAAAAAAAGAAAAGTGCAGTGAAAATAATAGCAAAAACACAATAACATCTGAGGGGAGCCAACATCAGCTGTTTGATACCAGAAAAATGGAAATCATCTCAAAATCACCATCCATACTTGGCATGTGTTTCAGCTTTAGTGAGAAACCCTTTGGAACGCCGCTCTGTCAATTCTGTCTCCTTCTGCTTCATATCAAAGTACAAAGTACCAATTTGATGCTTCCTCTTGTGCAGTTTCGATGGCTTCCCTTTCGATGAAGCAGGCTACAGAAGACAAATATATGTTATCACATAGAGAAATGAAATTGAACATTAACTAGACAAACTTAAAAGAACTTGTAAATTAAGCCAGGCATGTGCTAACAAAACAAGTTCAATAAACCATGGATTTTAACTAATCAAATTCTTTCGGTCATGTCAGATTCTTGCTCAACAACATCTAATCAAAATTCAGATTCTTGCCCAACAAAGTCTAATCAAAATTAGCAATTTATCACACTATAGAGATATTTAACTAGGCCATTAAGTTTAAGTCACTGGTAACTGGAAGAGCTCTCCCCAGGTTGTGCCAGACATGAAACAACATTTAGGAGAAACAGACCATGATGACTTTTGACTTCCCATACTCTCCATGATATGATTAATTAACCAAAAATGAAAAACTTTATGGAGACCAGCCAAAGTATAGTTAAGTTCCTAATTGTTAGTGTCGGCATGGATCACTTCTCTCAGGCCCTGCCTCCAGTCTTGCACTGAACAGCCAAACTCTAACCAATTCACTGGAAAATAGCCTCTACCAGGTTTACAACCTTTGTAATCTACCAAAATGAAACAGTTACCAAGGATTTTCCACCTAAAGACTAAAATTTGAATTTATCATCTCAAATTAATAGACGTTTTCCTCCAGTAACTATTCTGGTGACAAGGAATTGGAATTGGAATTGGAATTGACTTTCAACTTATTGATAGCTAATATCACCTGAATTTATAGTATCATAAATACAAAGAAAGTCATCTGTTCTTCATAAAATTTGAATTTGTGGAATTTCTCAGACCTACAGTTACAGACTTTTTTTTCTTTATTTATTTTTTTATTTCTAAGAGACAACAAGACAATTATTCCAGGTAGGGTCCTATTCTTCAGAATTTTGCATTAAGTGTCTACTCTCATAATGACTTGCCAATGCTCTTATTCTGACCAGTGCACTGGAAATGGCTCCTTTCTTGTTTCCAACCTTAATAATCTACCAAATTGAAACATATAACAAGGTTTTGACTTTAAATGACTAAAGATCTTGAGGTTTTATCACAGACAAACTGATGATTTTCTCCAGTATGCATTAAAATGATCTTCGACTTAATGATATCAGATGTCATCTGAATTTAAAGCAGTACGTTCCTATGAGGAAACACTTGTGATACTCAAACTCCTGCCTTACTCATTGACTCACACCCAATAGCTTTCTATAGTACAGCAATGGTAACCGCCCCCTTCATTCTAGAGCGACAGAGGGATCGTTTGAACACCAGATGCCTTTCACATCCAAATATAACAATACACATTGAATGCTAAGATTACACATTGAATTTTCATGAAATATAAAACAATCATCATTCAAATTGAAATTGAAATTCGAATTTACACATTGAATTTTCATGAAATATAAAACAATCATCATTCAAATTGAAATTGAAATTCGAATTTTGAGTCACCAACATGCTGATTCTTGTCCAGTTCCAGTAGAAGCAAACTTTTCATGGTTTTACAGGTCAGACCATAGTAGTCTATTCTTAAATTCTTAAAACATTATATGATTTATGTGTTCTGCACTTGAAATAGTAGTAAAATTATTTTTGTAATTTAGTCTGAGTAGAATCTCTAGGGATTCGAGTGTGTACTTGATGTGGAAAGAAAAGGCATTTTGAAGTGGACTTGAAAATATTCATGGAGAACTGCCCATTTTCAGAATTTGTTTTTAAGTCCTTTCTACTTTTTCTATGAGTCCCCCATGAAGATGAACAAAATGAGAACAATACAGTTTATGATTCTTGGGGATTCTAGAATCTAGAGCTTCTCATCCTATACTCCAAACAAGAGCATTTTGCAGTCCTCACAGAAAGCCCACTAGGGAAGAAATCAGAAAGAGATCCTCCATTTTAGTTGGAGATTCTCACTGCTCCTCAAATAGCCAAAACACCAATACACACTATCTCATGTCACTAGATTATGTAGGAAAAATGACTCTTTATGTACCAAATGTTAAGACGCAGACCCAGACCAGGGTTCAAGTACTATGCCTTGCAAGGCCTTGTCACTTACAGTGGTTCGGTAGTGTTTTCTTATTAAGAACCAACTTCAAATAAAAGTCTTAGCCTTGGATGGAATTAAGCTTCACAGATATGATTGACCAGAGGGAAACAGATACAGGAATAGAACTCTAGCTTAACTACACTAATAGATAGTTTCAAAAAACACAAGTAACCATTTTGATACATCAATAGCATGTTTGCAAATGTTGAATTATCAATCCATGCGTTTGTTTCTCAATGTAGAACTGCAATTCCTAAAGCATTTGATACATAAAATAAAAACCTCATATCCCTCTTCAGCAAACAATTGTAACAGCACTAAAGCAGTCAAGGCATTGCATTGGCATGGTCAAAGCAAACATTGATGAGATGAAACAGGACAGTATAGCTCATTGAGAGCGGACACGTTATAATTCAGAAAGCAATATAAGTTTTGCCATATATGTATAATAAACTCATTATCAATTGAAAAGCACCAATCAATGCAATATTACATAAGTTCCCCAACTACAAATAAACCACAAATCAAAATCTCCACACAAGTAAAATCATCTTCAACAAACAAACTGAAAGAACCACGCACATAAACAAAAAGTAATAAATGCAATACCTGATAAGCTGGGCCAAAAGCGATTCCAGTTGACTTAACCTGGTCCTCCCTTGGTCGATTCTTAATCAACTCATCCTGCTTCACCTCAATAATTTCAGTTGGTATCTCATTCCTTCTTCTCTTCCCCATCATTCTCAATGCACTTTCAGCTGCCCCTCCACTTCCAGTCTCAGCCACTGCTGCCACTGACCGATCATCCCAATTACTCCCATACTGCCCAGAATCTCCATAACCACCATAACTCTCATACCCTCCATAACTAACACCATCACCACCAACATTTTGAGCAACACTTTGACCAGCCCCAGATTCATAACTACCATAATTCACATAATCCCCTCCATTGTGATCAAAACCTACATAACCACCATCATAACTCACATGTCCCTCACTACTTTGATCAACCCCAGATTCGTTTTCTGCTCCAACACCGCCAGAACTTGAAGTGGGCCCCTCAGATTCAATCACAGACCTCCTTCCAGACCCAGAACCCAAAGAACCAACCCCTAAAGTAGATGAATTTCTTGGTGCAGGTATACTAGACAAGAAACCCTTCACTGAAGAAGAATCAGATTGCAACAAAGACTCAGTCTTTTTTCTTTTTCTCTCCTTCTCCTTCTTCTCCTCCTCATCTTCATCCTCCTCGTCTAAAATTGAAGGCCTGTTAATGGGAGGCTTAAATTGAACAACCCTTTTGGGATTACTGTCTACAGGCGTTAAATTTGATGTGGGCTGCTGTAAAGTTTCGGTTTTTGGCTGTGGTAAAGAAGAGAAAAGAGAGGTTGTAGATTTGAAGGTTGGCCTTTTATCTTCTTCTTTGAAATTAGCAATTCTAAGGTTGTTGTTTTGGGGTATAACTTGGGGTTTTGAGGTGGGTTCTTGTTTGGGTTGTGGAAGAGAAGAGAAGAGAGAAGAAGAAGATTTGGGCTGCGGAAGAGAAGAGAAAAGAGAGGGTTTTCCTGGAGGAGAGGCTGGAGTTTGGTGCCGTTGCTGGGGCTGGGGCTGGTCTTTTTCTTCTTCATCTGAAGAAGCATAGCTGGCTATCAAGTCCATGGCAGAGAAAGAGAGGGAGGAATTGATTGAGGTTAGAGAGAGAGAAGGTGTGCGTGAAGAATGTTCAATGAAGCCTTTGCTCAATGGATCGGTCACAATGTTGAGGCTCTGCCTTGCTCAACTGATGACTCGATTGAAATATAGGTTGTAGCATAAGGACTAATTTGATGATAAGCAAACAAATTGAAACTACAAGGTTGACGGTGATAATTTTTAAACATTAAGGGCCGAGGTGAAATACTGAAAAATTGTACGAATCGGATGCACTCTGTAGTTTCTCCAAATAGGTAAAAATCCATATGATGCAATACCGAGATCAGATCATTCTCAAAATTGAATCTCTATAGTTTGAACTTTTTAAATAAAAACAGCACTTTTTCCATGTCTTTAATAACTCCATGAAAATCTCTATATCAAAATCTTCATGTCTTCATTAATTTTTTTCATGTTTCCATGAAAATATCTTTATATCTCCATTAAATTTTTTATTTCTCCAAATATAACTTTCTTAAATCTCACTTCAACACTACACCAATCTCAGTCTATTCAATCTTACTTTAACACTTCATTCTATACATTTCTTGGGTTCTAATAAACCGTACATATAAACTTTTCATGCATATAATTTTTTCTACGTCACAAGTTTTTTTATGCAAAGCAAACATTATTTTCTATATCATGACATTACTCATCACCGACATTTCTACCATTAATGTGCATGACACAATAATCATGGCATGACACAACAACTAATGAGCCACCATGGATAGCCAAAAGTAGTATACTAATTTCTCCATCAATGATGCATCTCTTCCATGAAGAAATTCCAAGATCTAAGTGTATAAACCTAGTCACCAGATCGATCCTTAGCCAAACAAAGCTCCATTTAGCAATCGAAAGTTAGGCCTGGCAACATACATTCACGTTTTGGCCATAAAAACCAGTTATGTTATAAAAGTCAATCATGTCATTCTTGTCATTCATGTCATTTTAGATCATAAAAGTCAATCATGTCATTTTAAATTTGAACCAAAAACTCTTTCTCTTTATACATTTTTCTTCGTGTATTTTTTTATGCACTACACTCTTCTTCCACTTTATGACTTATACAGTGAAGGGTATTCTATTCCAACAAAAAACTTATATTTTTAGGTAAACGTCCAACCTCTAAGTCAAGTCCATCAGAGACTAGAGACCAGTTCAGTCACTCTATCAGTCTAGCCAGGATACAGCCATGAAAAGTCCATATTCTATTTGGAAATTTTCCACTAACTTCTTCATCAAAGATCATGTAAAGAGTATTTATGCTATAGCAGTAGATGTTGTGTTAAGCATCGATGACTTCCTTCATATGGAATGCAATATTATCTGAAGTGAAAGAAAGAAGAAAATATTAGTGTGGAACAATTGACTACTATTTATGCATTCATTTGATTGGTGCTTCTGATACACTTCACACTTCTGCATTTATGAGAGATTTTCACCTAGGTTAGGTTTTCTTCTGTTTAATTAAAGGCATTTCGCTTTTTCAGGCCTTTTCAAGTTTTTTCTTCTTCTTCTTAATTCTCACGTGTTATTTTCTCGTGGTTTATGAATGGAAGAGTATGGTCAGATATGTTGTATAATATAATCTATAAAAAAGAATTTTACAAAAGGATAATAATAAAAAATAAAATAAATAAGAGTATAGTTGCAAAAGGTGTTGTTTATCTAAAAACTTTATTAATTTTTTTAAAATATAAGTCAATATAAAACATGCAACCTTAAAATAAAAAAAAAGAATATGATAATTTTGAGTCACACGTAAACTAGTTGAATAAAAAAAAAAGAAGAATAATTGTAACCACTTCCAAAAATTTTATAAAGAAATTGGCTTAAAAATGGGCTAATAATGATATTTGCCTTGAACAAGACGGGCCGCTTTTTCTTTTTTAGGAATGATGGCCTTTTAGCCTATTGTACAGATAGCCCAACCCACCTTTTCTTTTTTCTTCTTCTTAATTCTCATGTTTATTTTTCCTGTCCGAAGCCTCTGAAATACCAGGAAGCAGGGTGGGGGAGACTGAAGCCAAGGATTCATGAACTCATCAACACAAGTCTCCCTATCAACACTTGATTGAACTCAGATTTTATCCATGTTTCTTTCACTGTCATTATAGAATCGAGAATCATCCTCATCATCTTCTTATAGCTGTGGACTGGAATTCTTCATACCATAATCAATGGTTTCAAATTCTGAATAGTGTGGATCATCCAATTCCTGAATTTTTATCTGGTAGTCCTTTCCATTGAACTGCAGAATAATGTTTCTTTAATTAACCTTGTAAATCGCGTTCTTATCAGAAATTTCAGAGTATCCGTTGTATTGAAACGAAGAATGATTCTATAAGAACTGATAACCCTTCCGTACTTTGACAGAATGTTCCTTATACAAGATACATTCCAAGGCATAACTGGGAGGTCATATATAGTAATCTAGGCGAGCCCGAGTTTATCCATGGTCTTAATTCTTCAAAATAATGAGGCCAAACTTAAATGTCCGATTCAAATGCCTCCATCATTGAATCGGAAAATTCGAGTGATATTAAGGCTTGAGAGGCACCCATGAATCGAAAATCGTGAAATTGCACGCCACAATCAATCAAATCCATTTTGATTTTCTGATAGTTTACCCCTTCTGTAATGCAACCCAACCAAGCTATTCTTCATCCAAACATAAATGTCCTTCTTGTTTCGCCTTTTTGATACGAAGAGATGAATCACGTGGCCAAACCTGGTAAAAGATTTCCTAAGGGTCTGGTAGTCAAGCCAGGTAGGAAATCTCTCAAAATAAATCCTGGTCTCTGTAGAAAAACCAACAGAGTTACTCCGTTGGGGCTGTGAAGGATAAAGATTTGGTTTTTTGGTGACAAGTGTTTGTGTTGGAGGGATAAAGGGTAGGTTTTTTTGTAGCTGGTTAGTTGTGATGGAAGAACAAACTGGTTAGATTGCAGATGACGGACGTAAAGGTTGGATTTGGAAGGATTAGGGTTGAGGTTTTGGTGGGGTTTGGAATGGGGGAGACGAGAAGTCATGGCGCCTAGATTTTCACCGTTGAAGTGAACAAATTCTTAATTCCACTAGACGAAACATAGAATCTTTTGATACTTCGCTGTTTATTCTTATTTTATATTTTTGTTTAGAGTAATAAATTAAGAAAAGAAAACAATTAAAAAGATTACATCTTTACATGAAAGCAAGTGGTCGGAGATTGGAAACTCAATTGTGGTCGGAGATTTGGATTAGGTTTGATCTCTCTTTTTCACCTGCCAGAAATTAAAGACAAATAGGTAATCTTTTTCAGAAAATATGATTTCTGCTGTTATAATCGTTGCTGATAAATTCTATAGTGCATAGAATAATTAGCGGCGTCCTTGTATATTCTCAAGTCACCTCGAGAAAATCATTCCTTGAATATACTCGAGGCTTTGCTTTGTTTTTGTTTTGAGCTGAAAAGTCGTAACTTAGAAGAAATATACCAGGAAGGCACAATTATTATTTGATGGTCGCTTCACTTAGCTACAGAAGGAGAAAAGTCCAGGAGAAAGAAGAAGAAGAAGAAGAAAACTACAGACTCTTCATCAAGGAAACAAGGATGGAAAAACCTCAACAAAGAGGAAAAAACAATGGCTGCAAAGTGATATGTATTGTGCATGGATGTCACGTTAGTTACATGCTCATAGGACTTAGAGGATCATTAAGAGCTGCGATAGCTGTTTCAATTCTTGTCTTCAAATTATCCTTCTCTTCTTCATCTGCCTGCAAGACAAATTTGGCAAATGCTTTATCATGGAAAAAATATATATTATTCATTAAATAAACCGATATCAGTCTTTTATTTCACCAAAACTCAAATGTGCAAATCCAGGACGATCTTTTGCTTTCATTAATCCCTTAAGCCAATGCTATTTCGCAGGAGGAAGATGGAGATTAGTGCGTTACCCTTGCGTCACTTAAGGGGGCGACCATTATTTATTATAATCTTATTAGAGATCACTTAAGGGGACAATGGAGTATAGATTAACCCTACATAGCATAAGCCCGCCGTGGAACAGGGGCCACACTGTTCGAACACTAGTAGGGTTTTTAAATGTAAATTAAGAACAAAGAACAGTTGATTAAATAATTCAAAAAATTATATAGACGACAAAATGTTGATGAACTCTAGTTTTCCAAAAGATCATGCTATATCTATCACACATTAATTAAAGCAGAATCCAGCTAATTAAATACTTTATATTCTTTCCTTCTTAACATATACTAAAAATATGCCATGCTGTCCGCATAATCCAACCGTTTATTGTGGAGGAGTTAATTTTATGTCGAGCTAATAACAAAATATAGGCATCAATTCACGAATTAAAGATCATATGGGCCCTAAACATCATCTTGTGAGGCTATCAAAACATTAAAAAAATATACTAATGGCAAATATTGAAGAGCTCACGCTGGGAATACAAATAAAATCTAATGGGAGTATTAATTATAATCCAGCTAGTAGGCACAAACGTCATCTAGCTAGTCATAATCGTAATTCAAAATATATTTAATTAATCATGAGAGCACTGTGCTCGAAAAACAGGTTGACGTGATGCACAAAATCATCTCTAACTAGTTGAATGATGGCAAAAAAAATGAGAAAATTAGATCTTGCAATCTCAGCCGATAAAGACTTGCAACCAAGATAATAATAACAAATGATACCTGCAATTTCTATATCTTTATGTCAACAAGAGCTTGGGATTTAAAAAAATGTCTGGTTAGTTTTATATGATCATGTGATCCAACAAGATTGGAGAAAAACAAGATCAAAATAAAGAATAAAAAAATGATCCATAAATTAAACAGCTGCACAACAGAATGTGACTACAGCACTGTCTGGTTTTAGAGATTTCCAATGGCAGTGGTGGTGGTGTTAACTGTTAACTTCTGAAAGCGCAGAGCTTTTTGAATGAAGGAACTTTTGAGACCATGGAAAAAGAAAGAGAAAAAGAGAGAGGAAATGTTAGATTAAAAATGTGTTCGTTTAATTTGCATGGTTAAAATTAAGGTTAAATATAATTTAATTATGTATAAAACTCAATTATAAGAGCTAGTTTTTTTTATGAGTTTTATACACAAACCTTACTTGTAGAAACAAACACACATTAAAATAGAACTGTTCATGAAATGCCCATCTTAGCTTTTTGGATTTTGGCTTTGTTTACAAAGATGGAAGGTTTCTGTTTGGAGGTTTCTGTATACAAAGATGGAAGGTAAAAACACGGTTTGAAACACACACAGAGAACGAACAACACGGCTTATAAGAATTGGAAACACGGTTTATTGCATCTGTTCCCATCTCATATCCTTTTATGCCACGAGATTTGTCTGCTTTTGCTTCTCCATATTTGAAAATACGGGGAACACGCCTTATTTTTAGGTAAGCAATATACATTGTAAACTCTTTTTTCAGCTAATTTATTGCGGTTCCATTACGTTTCACTGTTGTAAGTATAATTTAGTTGTGTTTGTTGAAAATGTTGTAAGAAATAGAAAAATCTAGATATCTTTTTCAAACATAATAGCCATCGAAATTGAGTTTTAGGGGTGTTAAGATCGATTTCAAAAAAAATTTAATTAGAAATATATTAAAATAATTTTTGAGATGAATACATTAAAATTATATGAAAACACAAATAAAATATTAATTTAAAACAAATAAAAAAATAAAAAACTATAATTTTTTTTTAAAATACTCTTGAAATATAAAAATAAATAGGATATTAATGTTGTAAAATGATAATAGACATAATCAACCCCTCCTTTTTCATTGATCATTGAGTTTTACATTTGGTTTAGTTGGTTTTTGCGTGCCTAACACAATTCATGATGTAATAATGAGTTGCAGGACCCCTTTTTTAAGTGATCTTAGTTTCTTGTTTGTGGAAATTTAGTGGGCAAACATCTTGATCAAACAAGGAAAGATACCACTTGCCACATAAACAATTGTAGATTATCACAAAAAAGAAAAAAAAAAAAAAAGAGGGAGGGGAAGATTATTTATGCTTGTACATGGTGGGAAATTGATGGGGTCCTTCCATCACTTTGTTCTCTCGACTTGTTTTATTCGAAAACACTCCGGCTTACACCATTCATGATTGCCCTAATTTGCTAACATTATTATAGTGGTATGATCCCACTTTATTAAAGCAGTCTTATCAGTTCCCCAACCCTATATGCCCGTCTTTTTTTATGCCACTATTTTCACTTTGCCCTTTGATACTCTTCTATGTGATGATAGGACGGACGCTATCTTTTTCTCTATCCTTTTTCTTTAATCTGGTTAGGTACAAGCCGGGGAAAAAAAAAGTGTTCAAATCCACGGTACAACTAAACTATTATCATGACACGGGCAAAAAATTGGTTGATATTTGCAACTCTAATCGGACAATAATCTTGATTTGTACGTTCTGTCTTAATGGAGGTGGTTTATCTTGAAAGTTGTGGAGTTCAATTATCTTTCTTTGAGTTGAAATTTCTACTCTACGTTTTGATTTTTAGTGAATGTAACTATGAATGCTATTGAAAACGATTGAAAACATAAAAAGAATTAATTTTAAATAAAATAAAATTTCAAAATTTGGCCAGAAGAAAACAAAGACTAATTAATCCTAAATCAAATCATAATTTATCAATTAATGTAGAAGATATAACACCTTAATCAAAGTTATAGCAATCATGAATCACCATACATGGTGAAAAGTAAGCATCTTTATAATCTTAATAGTTTTCAAAATTCTTCTCCAATCGATTTTTTTTTAAGAGAAATATTCACAAAAGTTTGTCACCAAAAAACTTGGAGTTTTTTTTGTTTAAGTGCCGTATGTGTGACACGTGGAGTGAGATGATGTATAAAGAGAAATTAAGATGTGGAAGAGAAAAGAGAGTTACCTCGATGAAGACTGTCTTCAATACTCTGCCCGAGACAGTTGTGATATTAGCTGTAATAATTTTGACTCTCAAAGATTCAAAAACCTCACAAAGTTTCACCATTGTATCTGTTCTTTTACTACATGTCAAGCTCACTAATAATGTCTTCTCTCCCATGTAAGCAACCCTTAGCTGCGAGAGTAGAGCAGAGTACAAAATCAGCCCACCATCTTTATATATGCCATAATTAAGGAGAGAGATGAGGGACTTACTTCAAGAAGTTCAATACGAGAAAAATTCTTGGATCCTCCAAAATCACAGAATCGATCATCAATTTTCTTTTTCTTGGATCTCAGAAGCGCTGGTAGCTCTTGCTCAAATACATCAAAACCCGGATCTTTCTTCAATTTCCCAGATTCTAGTTCCAATATTTCAGCTTGAATTCTTCTCTCTTGTTTATGCAATTCTTGGATGTAATCAATAGCGTCTTTGATTATTGATGCCTTGTCCATCTAGAGTGACAAAAATATTAAATAATAATAATAATAAATGTAGAGATCAAAGTCACTCAATAATTTAGCTTAGCTAGTAGCTATATAGAACTTCGATAAATAAATATTGATTAGTATGTGTTAATGTCATCACCTTACTAATGTTGGGGACCACGGCTCTAAGTGCGAAGAGTCTTTCATTGAGTCTCTTCCTTCTGTTCCTTTCTGAAACAATATTCTTAGAGGCTGCCGATGAAGCTGCTCCGTCCGGCGAACTTGAGTCATAGTACCCTGAAAAAGCCTCATCTATTGCCCAACTACCTCAAAAAAAAAAAAACAAAAAAACATCTTTCCTTTGGTAAGTTCCAAGACCCCAACTAATCAAGTGAAAGGACAAAAAAGAAACAAGAACCATGCATGGAGAAGGTATACCTATCAAACTCCTCATTTTGGAGAAACATTTTTGTTTCCCAGTAATTTTGGTATTCTTCACCAATATTCTCAATAGATTCCATGGGAGCAGTGGAAGGGGGTGAGCTTGTGTTTTCTGAGAGAGAAAAGAAGAGAGATAGAGAAGGGAAATGATGCCTTCCTCTAATGGTGGGATTTGGTGTGCGTGTGCGTGTGTATATATATTATTTTTTTTCCAAGAATCGACAGAAGTGGGGTGTTGTTCTGGGGGGGAGGAAAGAGGTGAAAAATGAACGGAATGGGAGCTCTTAAACCACATGTGGCTCCCATGTCTTATTAGATGTTTCCTGGAAGGATCATAACCGTCCATAGGTTGTTCGGTGATGCCACATCCAATTAATATCCATAATAATTTTTTTTTTTTTTGTAAAAACCCAATGTGTGTGTGTGTGTGTGTGTGTGTGTGTGTAGAATTAAGTTTGGAGCTGAGTGTATTTTATTTGGATGGTGTGAACAAAATCTCACGTTTTGTGATGCTAGATGGATTTGCTAAATGATATGCAAAAACACTTAATTAATTTTTAAATATATACCAATAAAATGAGAAAACATATAGGGGTTAGTTAATCTTGTTTATTACGATGATTTTTTTTATATTAAATATATTATATATTAAAAAAAAGCTATTATATTTAACCGCACCAAAATCTCAAACACCCTCTTAATAATTGCACAAGCACCCTATGATTTAATTTAAAGAGGTCATGAAGCCACTTAAAACTTTAAAATTTTATAATTTAATCTTTTGGCCCTTCCTAAAATAACTCACTTTATCTTTAATCTAAGCACCTTTTACTTATATCTCATTTCAAATTTAGCCTAATATTTCTTATGATGTCATGTTTACTTATAAACATCAGGTTCAGTCCTTGATCGACATTGAAACACTACACATTTTAAAAACAAAATTTGAGATTTTTTTAACAAACATAATGGTTCTAACAGTTATTACAAAATGTACTAATATGAAATAACAAGTTACATTCCAATTTAAAAACATTTTAGCAATTCACAATAATTTAATTTTTTTAATATTCATTCTCAAACTTTTTTTTTAATTATAGCCTAATGACCAATTTCGTAAAATTTGTTAAGGAAAGCAAAATTTCACCAAAAAAGAACTAAACTATAAAACAAGGGGAGATCCCATGACAAATCTTAAATTTGCTAGAATTGTTTTTTTTAGTCCACCTACTTCTTCTTTTTTCTTAATTTTCTATCCTTTCAGTTTTTGCGATTCAAGTTTTGAATTAAAATTTTATTTTCTTAATATTTTAATTTTTAAGTTTAAGAAAAAAGAGAGAAAATCATTTAAAAACAACGAAGGAAAGAGAAAATTGTAAATAACCCCGTTTTGAAGATGAATATTATTATTCTTAGTGCCAACAGATTCCATTTAACTAGAGAGTTCTATTAAGTTAGTTTTGAACCTTCATCTTGCTTGAAAAAATATATCAGGGTTGAAAGAGAAAAAAATTTCCTAGTTCGATTTGTGTTTCTAGAGTTTTTGGGATTTTTTTGAGTTGATAAATTGATTTTTTAAAAGGTTCTAAAGATGTTTAATATGTGTTTAATTATAGGTGAAATTATGTTGAAAAATGAATTTTTACGCTAAAAAATAGCTTATTGATTTTTCAGTCATCATTATAGTGGTTGGATTTTGAACAGGTAGACGACGCATCATCTGTTATAATTTTTTTTTCCAAAAAGAAAAGGGTCGGATGACTTAGGCCAGGTTAGCACGCCTAACCTTTTTTTTCCCTTTTATTTTCTCAATTTTATCTTTTAATAGTGATTTTTTTTAGTAATATTTTTTTTTAATTTTATCCTTCAACATAAATATCCCGATATTGAATCGATACTCAATTTTGCGAGCATCTATTTTTGTTGTCATATAATTAAAATAAAATTTATTTTTAAAAAATAAAATTATTAAACTTAGTAGAATCCATAATATAGCTCGTAGACTGAGATAAACAATATGATCAATTAAGTAGAAAATATAATAACAAAACTTCATTAAAATAAAAAATACCTTAACACCTAACTTCAATATGATCAATTTAAAACGAAAGAGAATGAACCACCCATGAGTATTTTTATGGAATTCAGGTTAAAATGTGAAAATCAGTATGATAGCGAAACCTTAAATTAGCCGAATGTCTAGAAAAATATCCACTTATCAATCCGAAAGTCAAGAGAAATGTTAACAAACATATACTTTATATACAATAAATATAAGAATACAAAGTAATAATAAAAACTAAAAATAAGTGACTCACCATAAGATTTAAATATTTTGAATATAACTATTAAATGTTCATCTTCTTCTGCTTCTCGCTCACATCTTTCGAGAAAATCAAGAACCACCCATTAACCCTTTCATGTCTTTCACTCAAATCCTCAACTAACTTTCGCCCTTCTGTTACAAAAGACAGCAACATGCGTCCAAGACTCCTAGCCTCTCTCTATATATAAACTAGAATATTATCCCTTGCTCTGGAACATGTCAATAATACTCCGGAATATGTCAATAATAATTTGTTTAAAACATTAAAAAAATTATTAAAAATATAAATAATATTTTAAGTGTCTTGGATTTAGAGATAAAGCCAGAGCCAAGAGACTAAGGTCTGGGAGGCAATGCCAGACCACGAGACCTGGGCTCGCGGACAATCCAGACCCAAGTCTCTTGGGTCTGGCGGCCATACTTAATTAATATTTTTTATATCTTTTATATTTTTATAAAAAAAATTTAAACTATCCTTCAAGTATTACAAACAGAAATGTTAATTATTTTTTTTATTTTTATAAAAAACATTTAAATTATCCTTTAAGTATCCTAAACAGAAATTCTAATTAATGTTTTTTATAGTTTTTTTTATTTATTATAAAAAACATATAAACTACCATTGAAGTATCCTAAACCGAAGTGTTAATTAATTTTTTTATAAATGTTTTTTATTTTTTATAAAAAAAATTTAAACTATCCTTAAAGTATCCTAAAAAAAATCTTAATTAATATTTATTATTTTTTATAAACAAATATTTAAACCACCCTTGAAATATACTAAAACAAAATGTTAATTAATTTGTTTATAAATGTTTTTTTTTATTGTTTCTAAAAAAACATTTAAACTAGTTTTACAGTATCCTAAATAGAAATCCTAATTAATTTTTTTAAAATTTTTTCTTATTTTTTATAAAAAAAACATTTAAATTATCCTTAAAGTATTATAAACAAAAATGTTAATTAATTTTTTTTATAAAAAAAACATTTAAATTACCCTTAAAATATCATAAACAAAAAAGCAAATTAATTTTTTTATAATTTATTTTTATTTTTTCTATACAAAAACATTAAAACTATCCTTGAAGTATCTTAAATAAATTTTTTTTATCACTGTTTTTTATTTTTTATAAAACAAAACATTGAAACAACTCTTAAAGTATTTTGAACAGAATTCCTAATTAATTTTCTTATAATTTTTTTTATATTTTTTCTATAACATTAAAACTAACTTTGAAGCATCCTAAATAATTTTTTTTGCATAAATGTTTTCTATTTTTTTATAAAAAAAATTTAAAATATCCTTAAAGTATCTTAATCGGAAATCCTAATTAATTTTTTTATTTTTATTTTTTATAAAAAAAACATTTAAAATATCCTTGAAGTATCCTCAACAGAAATCCTAATTATTTTATTTTTATTTTTTATAGGCTCTTAGGTCTAGCGGTTAAGTCAGACCCAAGCGCCTTAGGTTTGACATGGTCCCTAGACCCAAAGAACTACATTTAGTTCATTGTAGTTAGCGGCATTTGAGTCTTTTATCCTATGTTTTGTTGTTAATTTGAAGGTAGTAATGTAATTCCTCTTTAAAATAATGATTTTTTAATTGAAAAACTGCTGACGCCTGTAGAGTAAGTGCCAGCGCATTGGACCTGCCACACATTTTGGGCGGCATGTGCGGCGGTTTTTGACGATAAAAATCAATAACAACAACAATGATAATAATGACAATGATAATAATGATAGTTGTAATAGTAATTTTTATTTTTATTTTTTGAATTGTTATTTTTTAAAATCCTTTTATATGATGAGAGTCCCCCCTCAATTTCATTATTTAATATTTAATTTTTTAAGAATTGAACTTCATGATTTTTCTAGATTGAGTGCTTCAAGTTTAATGACTCAGGACACGAGTTTAAAAAAAGTAATATATTTTTTTAAAAAAAACTTTATAATTCTTTTTATTTTTAATCAGATTATTCCAGTTATATAATTTATATTGTGGGTTTAATAGAATGTCTCTTGGTTTAAGCCTAATTAGAGTTTTTACATATTTATCATTAATAATTTTTTATATATTTGTTTTTTTTATCTATTTTCAGTATCTGAACATTATTTTTTTGTTCAAAAAATAATCCAACCTCGTGACAAAACATTGGCACGAAAGTGTGTGTGTGTATATATATATATATAAACAGATATTTAGCTACCGTTAATAATTTTTTTTATTCATTATTCAATATCATCCCATCCTCACTTATTAGAATTTTCCTCTGGAATAAAGGTTTATTAGTTGTTTCTTGTTGGATGGGAAATTAAGATTAATACTACTCAACGATTTTGAATGCTTGTCGGATGGGAAAGATTAATACTACTAAACGATTTTGGATCTATGGTAGTGCGTTAGTTCAAATTTGAGAATTTTAAAGAGTTTTCTTTGTCGTTCGAATTATTGAAAGGAAGAGTTATTTTTTGAAAGATAATCATATAAAGTTGATGTTGTCATTTATTTTTTCAAATAGTAAATTATATTTTTTTTCTAGATATAGTATATAAAACTAGCTAGCGCTGTACAATGCTCGTAAGAGCAAATTTGTTATACACAACAACGAAAAATAATGCGCAAGCATTGCTAGTACTTGCTGCAACATTCAAGAATGCTGAGATTGTGAAACAAAAAACAAATGTGTTAATTTTTTTTTTTAAAAGAAATCTCTTTATCTAATTAAGACCTCACCCAACCCAATTTTAAGGTGATATAATTTTTAATATTGAGATGACGGTATATTGAACTGGCCTCAAATACCTGAGTTAATTGTCAAATTTACAACTCAGGGAATGAACATGATCAGAATATGCTAACCCAGTGGGCCATCTATCTCCTTGTTTTCCCTTCCAATATCGAGCCTTTATTGGACCCAGGTTTGATGAAATCCATATTAAATTGAAGAGGTCTTAGAGAAACAACAACTAAATTGAAAGAAAAGGGCTTCGGTTCTGGTGGAATAAAAATTGAAACTCAATTGAGAAGTTGTTATAGATTTAGGGACTAAAGTGAACAAAGGGGAAGACAAAAGGTTGGTGCGTGCAAACCACATATCAACGAGTGGAAGGAATCGTCTCTCTTTGAGCAGCGCATGAGGACTCACATGAGCTCCAAGATAGCTTTCTTTGATGTCGTTAGAATCATTATGTTGTCATCGTTCTTTCAATGTGATGCGAGTCTAAAACAAAGGTCTTGTGTGGCTTTGATTACTATTTTTTTCTTTTTTCTTCCTCTCGTTTCCTGCAGACGAAATTTCTTTTCCTGGACAAAAAAGGATTGGATTTTTCATTAATCTTCTATTGTAGTCCTTTTAGTTCTAATCATTTAAAAACTGAAAAATCAAAATATTTGTTTTGCAAATTTGAGTGCCAACCCAAAATCATATTTTTTTTATATAGTGAAATTAAACCTTATACTAATTAAGTAAATCAAACTATCAATCCAAATATCAGGCCAATCAAATATGAAAAGACCTATTGGAAAATAAAGAAACATGAAAATGAAAATAAAAGAAACTTCAAAGGATGAAAAAAATAAGACAAACAGTGGGTCCACAATAGAAGAAACAGTAAAACTTGTAAGCAAACTAGTTTTTTCTTTAAATTAATAACGTATTTATATTGTATTTAGTATAATAAAATTGCTCCCTTTTTTTTTCCCGTAAAAAAAGACTTCATATTTGAGTACATGCCTCATGTATTTGTTGTTAAAAACAAGAAAAGTATTTCTTCCACTCGATGTGTAGGATATCCACTGCTTGAAAATGATACATCTTATTCATCCAAATCTATGAAAGTATTTTGAAAAATCAATATTAAAAAATAATATAAATTATATTTTAGAACTACACATAAAAATTTAAGCTTTTTGATTGAGATAATTCTTTGATACGGTATCAGAACCTTGATGACCAAGCGGTCACGAGTTCGAATCCCGTCATCCCTATTTATATGATAAAAATTACGCATAATATAATATAAACATGTGTAAATTTCAAACTCTAAAGATTTTTATTTAAAAAAATATATTAAAAAATAATATAAATATTTTAAAATCTTGATAGATTAAGCTTTTAAAACTATATATGCAACTTTTTTTCCCGTCAAGGAATAAAGTTGTTCTTAAATTTCATCTTTGAATGAGGACGCTTTTTTAATAAGAATTATGCTTGTTCCTTTCTGTGATGTCATGAATTACCTTTACTACAGACGTCATCCATTTTACCTCACCATGTTGACATCATCATCATCGTTTACTTTACTTTTCCAGCTGTTGATTCTTAAAGCATGGTGCTGAACACCATGTGGTCTTTTTCTTTATGATCCATTTCTTCATCTTCAAGATTGCTGTTTGTATTCAAGGAGATGGATAAGTTTGAGGTTTGCACATGCACAAAGATTATATGTAATAATGGCTATCATTTCCGGTTCAAATAACCTAAACTATTGAGTCACGAATTCTTTTTTTTTTTTAGTTTAACGTGAGTGTTCGGATCAGCTTGCGCACACCTCGACTAATCCTACGAGCCTTGAAGTTAACGACCATATAAGCCTTCAGTGGCCATCATATGAACAACCACAAGGCTCGAACCTGAAATCACAAAAAAAACAAACCTCTTAGTCCCAAACTCTTACCACTGGCCTACCACCTAGATGGTTCACGAACACTCATTTTTTATAATACAAGCATTTTGTTCCTCTCACCTTTAGCCGAAATGAGATATTTCACTCACAATTGTTTCCAAACGAAACAAAACTAGGACCCGTATTAATCATCAATTGTGGATTATATTCATTAAATCTAAATAATTAAATTCAAATTGAAAGACTTAGTCTATGATAAAAATGAAATTAGAAAAAAAGAATTAGAATAGAACCCACCGTTCTTTTATGGAAACATGGGAGTATAAAGAATCCAAGATTTAATTAGATGCTGCGCGGCTTCTGTCCATTCCGTCCAGCCATGCTGATGTGGTACCGTACCCATGGGAGAATTATGGCCCCAGGAGGGCCAGGACTCAACTATTTTTGAAAGAGAGAGATGCCTCTTTGACTTGACTCGGTGTCCTGTATTGTGGTGGGTCTCTCGTCACGAGGCCTTCAGAGATTTTTTGTTTTTTCATGATACCCATCTGAAAATCCATCTGCCATGTGAAACCGGGTGAATTCGGGTTTTTATAGTTAATATTATTGTAAAAAACTTGTGTAAAAAAGAAAGAAAAAAGATATAAATCTAAAAAAAGATGTTACATCTAGCATTGTTACTCACTTTTTTTTTTTAGTTTAACGTGGGTGTCCGAGCCAACTTGTGCACACCTCGACTAATCTCACGGACCCTGAAGTTAACGACCATGTAAACCTCCAGTAGCCATCATATGAGTAACCACAGGGCTCGAACCTGAGATCACAGAAGGAGCAAACCTCTTAGTTCCAGACTCTTATCACTGGGCTACCACCTAGATGGTTCATTGTTACTCACTTTTGTTTATAGAAACAAAATGATGGTAGGATGGCAGTGAGTGGAATTAGGTTAAACAGCAATTAAACTATGATAGGATTTTGTTAGGATTTTCAAGCTGGCATTAGATCAGTTTAAAAAACTTTTACATGACCGACCAAATCTAATATCCCCCTTATTTTTATTTTTTCATTTTAAAAATGTTTTTTTTTTAATATTCACTTTAAATTATATTTTTTTATATTTTTAGATAGTTTTGATGTGTCGATATTAAAATTAAATTTTAAAAAATAAAAAATATTATTTTAATATATTTTTAAATAAAAAAAACACTCTAAACAAACAATTTCTTACAAAACTCTAAAAATCCGACGTACCAAGCCCTTTCGAAAAGGCCAAGGGAAGCGGAGACCTGCAGATAGCTGTCACCTGGAGTCATGGGGCGAAATAAGAGGCTCTATGGCACGGAAGTCAATTACCATCGGCTTTCATACATACGCGTCTCTATTTATCCTTATAAAGGTAGGCGTGGAGGAACTTCTATATATCCAGGAAGGCACGCATGGAAGCATGCAAAAATACTTGATACAATAATATTCAGGTATAGGGTGGAAAACTTCTTTCTCATATAACATTTGAAAATACAGGCCAACCTGGATTTCTAAAAAAATCAAAATATTTATTTTTATTAAAAATTAATTTTTTTTATATTTTGAATTATTTTGATACACTAATTTCAAAAACAATCTTTAAAAAATAAAAAAATTATTTTAATGCATTTCAAAATAAAAAATACTTTAAAAAACAACAACAACCATACTCTTAAACATAATTTATAAGATTTGTACGGTATGGTATTTAAAGAAAATTGTTGTTTTCACGTTGTTGCAGGAACATGGAAACCCGCAAGAACTTTCTTGACTAACTAAAAAAGACAGAAACTTTTCAAACTTGATAAATGATAATGATGCTTTTACTAAGAGATGTGAACGCTTGTGTTCAGATATGCCCATTTCAGGAGCAAAGTGCTTTGAATGGACGGAAAATTTAATTTCTACACACTAGCCAATGGAGACAAATCTGAAGGCTAGCTGCGATTATAGGCTAATCGGGTGCACATGCTTAAGTTGATTCCCGCAATCAGCACAGGTTTACTCAGTCCAAGGAGGAAAAAAAAAAAAAAATTCTATTATTTTACATGTCAAATAATTTTTTATCCATTGACTATGCGCGCGATATACTTTTACAGAAAATGAAGAGATGAATTGATGTATTTTTTTTATTGGATTATTGTTTATTGGATTTGTCGGGACTGACGGGGCTCGAACCTGCAGCTTCCGCCTTGACAGGGTGGTGCTCTGATCAATTGAACTACAATCCCAGAGAAACGAAATACAGCATACATATTCTTCTGATTTTTATTTATTTTCTTCCAAAAAAATTCTTTTAATTATTAAGTGAACTTTAGTTAAATGAACTGTTATTGTCAAGGAAATGTTTACCCGAATTATGTCTAGATATAATCCTTATAATAATAAAGTTGAAAATATTTGTTTTTTAGTTTCATCTGGTGGACTTAAGAGTTCTTCACTGTTCTCAAATTGCAATGTAAGTTATGGTAGGATTTGGGTGGTGGGTTGCGAAGCTAGCACATGACTAACCGCCATAAAAGCAAGCACTTTCAAAATTGCAAGAGTGAAGTGGAGATTTGTTGGTAGCTCTCCATATGCATAACGAGAGGAGATACGAAGCTTCATGGAATTTTTACAGCTTTGAAAGAAAAAGGAAGATTGGTTTGAACCAACAACATCATTTAATGGGGTCAACTGGTGATGGACGGTGTGGTCTTATTTACGTTGTTGTCGGAGCATGGAAACCAGCTGAAAGAACGGGGCACTACTGTTCAAGAGAGGAAGAAGACCACGCGTAAACAATTCAAGCAGTATTTCAACCTCCTTAAACATTTTATGTATATCCAAATTGAAATCCAACATTCCCTTGTTCCTTGTCAAAGTTGAAGATCCTGGTGAGATCTCAGAATTAATTAAGAAGTCAATTTTGTTATCTTAATTTGTCTTTAACTATATATGCTTAGCCAGGTCAGATTGCTTCCTCTAGCCGAAATAACACAGCGTCAATGGTCTTTAACTAATTTATTTTACCTTTCTATAAGGTTAGTATGGTTTACTAGGGTAACCTAGGTTGTTCTAGTTTACAAGTTTGGTAAAGTGTTTTTTTTAATTGAATTTAACTTTTTTATCATCTATTTTTTCTCATATAATTAAAAAAATAGTTTCAGAAAGAAATTATGTCATTAAACCTTATAAAAATCTATGGATCTATTCACAAGTTTGACTAGTTGACTTGATTTGTAGGTCTGTTAAGTTTAATTTTTTTAATTTCATCTTTAGAGAAGAGAGAGAGTGACTCGCAGGTTGACAATGATTTTGATCATTAAGATTATCGATCTTGATACCAACGAGTTCCATTTAGTGAGAAGGTTCAACTTAGGTGTTTTTAAACCTTTAAACTTCCAAAAAAACCTAAATATAAGCTCGAGAAGATTTTTTATTTCAGGTTGATTTTGGATTTTTGTGCAATTTTTAAGGTTTTTTACGGACATTTATGGGTTTATCAAGATGTTTAGGGTCTTTTCTAGGTGTCTGATAGAAAAACAAACAAGTTGAAAAATAAGTTTCTAAGCTAAAACAAACCAAGAGCTTTGATTTTTCAACCACTACGGTGGTGGAATCTAGAGAATTCCATATCCCCATTGCTTGCTATATTTTTTTTCTAAAAAAATCAGGACGGACGACATGTCATCAGTTCCAATAGCTTTTTTTTAAAAAAAAAAAGCTTGCACGCATCAACGTGCTCTAATAGGCCAAGCGCTTAGCCTAACTTACCAAGCCCAATAACATTTTGTCTCTTTCTTTTTTATTTTTATTTGTTTTAATATATATATATATATATCTTTTTCTTGAAATAATCTTTAACTTATATTTCAATTAATATCCTTTCTCAATGATTTTATTTTTGGCTTATTTAGTCTTTTTAAATAGCAATTATTTTTAAATTATGTTGTATGTATTTAATTTTTAAACATGTTATAATGATTCATCTATATTTTTTTTTATATTATATATATATATATATGAATTTTTTTAAGAAAATAAAAAAATATTTATTTTTGAATAATATTTTTAATATGTGCAAACCTGCATACTAGTTTTTTTTTGTTTAATTTTATTCAAGAAATTTTATGCGTCATTTTTATTATCATTTAGTTTAATAAAAAGTATTTTTAGTAATCAAATTCATTAAATACAATCAAGTAAATGATATGTGTTGTGAAATTAAATATCTTGATATATCTATTTATTAATTTCTTAATTTTTTTAATTTTTAATTTTAGTTATCGTTAATGATTTTTTTTCATTTATTTATATATATGATTCTTGATTTACTTAATTAGAGATATATATAAACTTTTTTATTTATATTTAGGAATTTGTTTTATGTGAAAAAACATGTTGGAAAAGTCAATATGTTCAATTTTTTTATTGCTAAAGGAAAAATTTGACACGCGATAAAATACGAGCATTGAATTATTGAAAAAGGGCGTTGAATCCACATGAATAATGAGAAATGGTTTTGTGCAGTTTTTAAGGTTTTTTACGGACATTTATGGGTTTATCAAGATGTTTAGGGTCTTTTCTAGGTGTCTCATAGAAAAACAAACAAGTTGAAAAATAAGTTTCTAAGCTAAAAAAAACCAAGAGCTTTGATTTTTCAACCACTACAGTGGTGGAATCTAGAGAATTACAGATCCCCATTGCTTATATTTTTTTTCTAAAAAAATCAGGACGGACGACATGTCATCAGTTCCAATAGCTTTTTTTTTTAAAAAAAAAAAGCTTGCACGCATCAGCGTGCTCTAATAGGCCAAGCGCTTAGCCTAACTTACCAAGCCCAATAACATTTTGTCTCTTTCTTTTTTATTTTTATTTGTTTTAATATATA